>Ga0207419_1000310_pt1 | contig 41251 bp, 36 predicted proteins | sample ElkSloMetagenome_4_FD_184723 | JGI IMG/M metagenome (GOLD analysis project Ga0207419, IMG submission 184723) | Hot spring microbial communities from Elkhorn Slough, Monterey Bay, USA - MD2A (version 2) | ecosystem: Environmental > Aquatic > Marine > Intertidal zone > Estuary: Microbial mat ...
CGCCCCGTGTGGGGCGCGGTCCGGGGCGGATGTCTGCGGCTCCGAATAGCAGCAGAACTTTGACGACACCACACTAGATCCGCCCCTCCGCCTTGGCCTTCCTGTGCGCCTCCGCATTCTCTACCCACGGCTTCCGATCGAAGTAGGAGTCCGTGAGCCTCACGACCGTGCCGGAGAGCAGTAGCAGGGCGATGACGTTGGGGATCGTCACGAGCGACAGGGCCACGTCGCCCAGATCCCAGATCGTGGTCACCGCCAGGACGGCACCGACGAAGTGCATGACGACGAATACCGCCTTGAAGGGAAGGATCGCCCTCGGCCCGAACAGGTAGTTGGCACAGCGATCGCCGTAGTAGCTCCACGAGATCGACGTCGAGACCGCGAACAGGACGACGCTGAGCAGCACGATCCACCGGCCGAGCCAGCCGAGGCCGATCGGCTCCAGGCCCAGTTCGAAGCCCAGCGTGGTCAACGGGGCGACGTTTCGAGAGGTGTTCCCGTAGATCATCTCCACGGCGGCGCCGGACGACGTGACCGCCACCAGCCCCGCATCACCCAGTTCGATTCGGCCCTCGAAGGGCACCGTCTGCGCCTCGTCCACGAACAGGGTGTCCACCGGCAGATCGTATCGCCCGAGGGACGCGCCATCCGTGTTCTGCGAGACACCGTCGACGTATTCGAGCGGCAGCGGGCCATCGTAGCCCTCATACCGGACGAGCTCGCCCACTTCGTCCACGACCGGAGCCAGCAGCTCCACATTCGCGCCCGAGGGGGTGAAGGAGGCGGGCGCTTTCGCCGTGAAGGCGCCGGTCGTCACCAGCACCAGACCCGTCATCGTGCAGATGAGGATGGTGTCGATGAAGGGCTCGAGCAGCGCTACCACACCCTCCGATACGGGCTCGTCCGTCTTGGCGGCGGAGTGGGCGATGGGCGCCGACCCCTGACCCGCCTCGTTCGAGAAGAGTCCGCGCTGCACACCGAACTGCATCGTCAGCAGGAAGACACCGATCCCGGTGCCTGCGACGCCCGAGGTCGGGTTGAAGGCCTCGGTGAAGATGGTGGCGAAGGCGGCCGGAATCGACCCGAAGTTGAGGAACAGGATGACCAGGGCACCGGCGACGTAGAGTCCCGCCATGATCGGCGCCACGATCGAGGTCACGCGGCCGATCCGGCTGATGCCTCCGATGATGACCACACCGACGACGCTGGCCGTGACCATCCCCGTCATCCAGGGCGCGATGTTGAATGTGTCGTAGAGCTGCGTGGCGATCGTGTTGGCCTGTACCGCATTCCCCGTCATGAACGAGGTGATCATGAGCGCGAAGGCGAAGAACATCGCGACGGGCTTCCAGTTCTTGCCGAGGCCTCGCTCGATGTAGTACATCGGGCCGCCCGACACGGAGCCTTCCCACTTCTTGCCATCCTCATCGTGATGGACCTGTCGGAATTCCTGCGCGAGCGTCACCTCCGTGTACTTCGTCGCCATCCCGACCAGAGCGGTCACCCACATCCAGAACAGCGCGCCGGGGCCGCCGATGTGAATCGCGAGCGCCACGCCCGCGATGTTGCCCACGCCCACGGTCGCGGAGAGCGCGGTGGTCAGCGCCTGGAAGTGACTGACGTCGCCGGGCTCGTCGGGGTCGTCGTACCGACCTGTCGCGACGGCGAATCCGTGGCCGAGATGCCGAAACTGGATGAACCCGAGCCGGATCGTCAGGAAGAGGCCGGTACCCAGAAGGAGGATGACCAGCGGCCAGGCGAGGAAGTTGCCGACCGAGCCGACTACGGTTTCGAAGAGTTCCATACGGGCTTCAGACTCGAATTGGGCATGAAGGGGCCGGCCCGGAAGGGCGGCATGTCCGAACGTCTTTGGCGCGACGCGGAGAGGGTAGGCCGGCCGCCGGGCGTTCCGCAAGCACGACGCGTGTGGCTGCCCGGGTCGCGGACTCGTGCTCGTGCGCCGGCTCGTCGTGCGCGCCCGCGCATGCGTGATGCGGAGCCCGGCGCGCCCTGCGCGGCGCAGTCTCGCCTGCGCGCGTCGCCACCTCGCCTCCGCGCGTCACCGAGACAGCGGGTCCTGTGCGGCGGATGGTGGAGCCGACCGGATCACGCCCGAATCGAGGAGGTGTCGAGCAGGCGGGCTGAAATCGCCTCGATGGTCAGCTGGCGGGCGCGCACCGCGATCTCGTCGAGCGACGGGGAATCGGCGAACATCTGTCTGGCGCGGTCCCGCATCTCCTCGACCGTGGGGACCTCGGGCATGTTCACGGAGTCGATCAGCTCCTGGATCCGCATCTCCGCGTCGTCCCGGGCCTGGCGCGCGGTGGCTCGGAGCTCCTCCAGCTTGTCGGAGTCCCACCGGCGCCTGAGCTCCTCGACGACCTGCTGCACCGACACGGTGGCAGCCACCTGGACCGCGACGTTCTCCAGCACCTTCCGCCCGACGGGACGCGTGTTGTCCACGACCTCCTTCGGCGGCGCACGCATGTCCCACACGAGCCCCGTCCAGGACATCGCCTTGAGGATGTAGTAGGAGATGTCGATCTCGTACCAGCGCCACCCCTGAGCCGTCGCGCTCTGGTAGTGATGGTGGTTGTTGTGCCACCCCTCGCCGAGCGTGATGATCGCGAGCCACCAGTTGTTGCGGCTGCGGTCTCCCGTCACGTAGCGCTGCGAGCCGACGACGTGGGCGAGCGAATTGATGAAGAAGGTCCCGTGGTAGAGCGCCACCGTGCTCATGAAGAACCCGACGACCAGCATCTCCCAGCCGCCCCAGAGGAACAGTCCCACGGCCAGCAGGATCGCCGGCACGAGGTGGAAGCGGTCGAGCCAGACCAGCTCCGGATACTTCGTGAGATCCTTCACCGACGAGTAGTCGGCGTTGCTGGTGCGAGGACGGAAGATCCAGCCCACATGCGACATCCAGAAGCCGTCGTGCTCGGGCGAGTGGATGTCCTCCTCCGTGTCGGAGTGCAGGTGGTGGTGGCGATGGATCGCGGCCCACCAGATCGCACCCCGCTGGGCGGACATCTGCCCGATGAACGCCATGACGAACTGGAACCAGCGCGACGTCCTGTAGCTGCGGTGCGAGAAGTACCGGTGGAATCCGGCGGTGATCGCCCACATGCGAACGACGTAGAGCGAGACCGCCACGGTGGCGGTCTCCCAGCTGATTCCCGTCCAGAAGACCCCGAACACCGCGAGGTGCACGAGGATGAACGGGATCGTCATCGGGTAGATGATGTCGTTGTGGGGCTCGTGGTCGTGAGACCCGTGAGCGAGAGCCTGAGGATGTTCGGGATGCACGTCTGAAGCTCTGTTGGATAGATCGACCTTCGGTCGGACGTCGAAATCGAACGACGACCCGGGAACAGGTCAAGAATTCGGCGCCGCCCCGGAACGTTCGGTCGGGACGCGTGTCTGCCAGTCTGACCCTGATAGGCCGTCCGGCCACAAAGGGTTCATCCCGCCGGGCGACCCAGACCAATCCGGGATGTCGCCGTACGGCGCGACATCCAGCCCTCGAAGCACGAGATATCGATAGATGGAACCGACCACGACGACCGCCACCGGGCCCGTGAAGTCCTCGGCGACCCCCGGCACGATGACGGAGCCGAAGCCGCACGCCACGGCGCCCCGGGACTCGACCCTCGGCGCCACGAATCTTCCCTCCAGCGCCTCCGACGACCGGCCCGACTTCAAGGTCGCCGACCTGTCGCTGCACGAGTGGGGACGGAAGGAGATCCGCCTCGCCGAGCAGGAGATGCCAGGACTGATGGCGGCGCGCGAGGAGTGGGGCGAGGAGAAGCCGCTGGCCGGACTGAAGGTCGCGGGCTCGCTGCACATGACCGTGCAGACGGCGGTGCTGGTCGAGACGCTCGTGGATCTCGGGGCCGACGTCCGCTGGGCGTCCTGCAACATCTTTTCCACGCAGGATCACGCCGCGGCCGCGACGGTCGTGGGTCGTGACGGCTCGCCGGAGGATCCCAAGGGCGTCGCGGTGTTCGCGTGGAAGGGTGAAACGCTGGCCGAATACTGGTGGTGCACCGACCAGATGCTCACCTGGCCGGATGGATCCGGGCCGGACCTGCTCGTGGACGACGGCGGCGACGCCACGCTCCTGATTCATCGCGGCGTGGAGTTCGAGGCCGCCGGGAAGGTGCCCATCTTCGATGCGGACAACGAGCCGGCGGAGTGGGGCGAGATTCTCGCGGTGCTCCGACGGACCCTGGCCGAGACTCCGCAGAAGTGGACGGAGATGGCGCCGGAGATTCGCGGAGTTTCCGAGGAGACCACCACCGGTGTCATGCGGCTGTACGAGATGGAGCGCGATGGCAGCCTCCTCTTCCCCGCCATCAATGTGAACGACTCGGTCACCAAGTCGAAGTTCGACAACCTCTACGGGTGCCGGCACTCGGTGATCGACGGCCTCAACCGCGCCACCGACGTGATGATCTCCGGCAAGATGGCCGTCGTGATCGGCTACGGGGACGTCGGTAAGGGGTGCGCGCAGGCGATGCGGGCGTCCGGTGCGCGGGTCGTGGTATGCGAGATCGACCCCATCTGCGCCCTTCAGGCCGCGATGGAGGGCTTCATGGTCAAGAAGCTCGACCACGTTCTCGACGAGGCGGACATCTTCATCACCGCGACGGGCAACAAGGACATCATCACCGTCGACGAGATGTCGCGCATGAAGGACAAGGCGATCGTGGCCAACATCGGTCACTTCGACAACGAGATCGACATGGCCGGCCTCTACAGGGTCGAAGGCCTCGAGAAGATCGAGATCAAGCCGCAGTACGACGAGTTCCGTTTCCCGGACGGCCACTCCGTCCTGATCCTCGCCGAGGGTCGCCTCATGAATCTCGGCTGCGCCACCGGCCATCCGAGCTTCGTGATGAGCGCGAGCTTCACCAACCAGGTGATCGCGCAGATCGAGCTGGCCCGGAACGAGGGGAAGTACGGCAACAGGGTGTATGTCCTGCCGAAGAAGCTCGACGAGAAGGTGGCCCGGCTGCATCTGGACCATCTCGGCGCGGAGCTCACCGAGCTGTCGGAGGAGCAGGCGAAGTACATCGGCGTGCCCACCGAGGGTCCGTACAAGCCGGAGCACTACCGCTACTAGGGCGGGGTCACACACCGGCTTCGCCGGTAGACGGAAGGGCCCGGTCGCCACGGCGGCGGCCGGGCCCTTCGTGCATCCCGGAGTCGACGGCTCGGGTCAGTCGGCCCGCATCGAGACGATGGGATCGATCGACGAAGCCCGGCGAGCCGGGAGCCAGCTGGCGAGGAGTCCCACGCTCAGCATCACCATCGTCGCCGCCGCGAAGGTGGCTGGGTCGAGCGGTCGAACGCCGAAGAGGACGCCCTCGATCAGGCCCGCCGTCGCGAGCGCTCCGGTCATGCCGATGGCGACACCGACCGCGACGACCTTCGCCCCCTCCCAGACCACCATGCGCTGTACACCGGCGGTCTGCGCGCCCAGCGCGATGCGGACGCCGATCTCGCGGCTCCGCTGACTGACCACGTACGAGAGGACGCCAAAGAGCCCGATGGCGCCCAGCAGCAGCGACATGCCCGCCGCCGCCACCAGCGCGATCATCGTGAAGGTGATGGGCGCGTTCACGCGGTCGAGCAGGCCCTTCATCGTGTACACCCGATACATCGGGGCCGAGGGCGCGATCTCTCGAACGAGCGCACGGATGTCCGGGGCGATCGTCGCCGCCCGCTCCGTCTTCACGACGTACCCCGGTGAGGTCACCGTCGCCTGGGGGTTTTCGAATACGATGGGGTAGTACATGAGCGGTTCCGGCTCACCTCGCATGTCGTACTGCAGGATGTCGTCGGCCACACCGATCACCGTGTGCCACATGTCGGGTAGCGCCGTCGACTCGATCTGACGACCCACGGGGTCTTCTCCCGGCCAGAGCATCTGCGCGAGTGCAGTGCTCACCACGACATTCCCCGGCTCGATCGCATCCCGGTCCGTGAAGCCACGCCCCGCGACGAGGTCGATGCCCATCGTCTCGAAGTAGTCGCCGGCGGCGAGGGTGGCCTGTCCCAGCACGGAGCTCTCCGCGTCCGGGTTCTCTCCGGTGCGGACGCGTACACCCCGCACGCTCTCGTCCAGCGGAACGTTCTCGATGATCCCCACCGACTCGACTCCGGGCATTGCCCGAATGCGGTCCATCGTCGCCAGGTGGAAGGCGGCCCAGGAGGGCCCGTCCACGAGGTGGGCTTCCTCCGCGGCGAACTGGAAGGTGAAGACGTTCTCCACGTCGTAGCCGGGGTCGACGGAGTACAGCGCCTGGAAGCTCCGGACCAGCAGCCCGGACCCGGTCAGCAGGACCAGCGCCAGCGCCGTCTGCGCCACGACCAGCGCGTCCCGACCGAGGGTACGTCGACGGGTGGATCCACGGCTCCCGTCGCGCAGGCGTGAGAGGTTCGGACGCGAAGCGCGCACGGCCGGTACCAGGCCGCAGGCGAGCCCGGCGAGCACGGAGGTGAACGCCGTGAATGCGACGACGCGGCCATCGAGCGACACCCGGGTGATGCGGGGGAGTCCGTCGGGCACGGCTGCGATGAGTGCCGGGATCGTGAACCAGGCCAGCGCGAGCGCGGCGACCGCCGAGACTCCGACGATCACGACGGACTCCGCCAGCTGAGGCCGGATCAGGTGGCGGCGGTCGGCTCCGATGGCACGGCGCACGGCGAGGTCACGTCCCCGTCCCTCCGCCCGCACGGCGAACAGGTTCGCGATGTTCGCACAGGCGATGAGCAGGACGCCACCGACCGCCGACATGAGGAGCCAGAGCGGCGCACGCGCCTCCCCGACGAGTGCCTCCTCTAGAGGGCGTACGATCGGAATGACATTCTCGGCGATCTCCGCATACCGGGCGGAGCCGCCCCACTTCTCGGGTGCGCGCCGCGCGATCGCCTGGAGTTCGGGAAGCACGGACTCCGCGTCCGACCCCTCCGCGAGCCGACCGATCACGTTCAGGCCGAAGTTGCCGGGGGTGACCTCCGCAGGATCGAAGGTCGTCGGCACCCAGACCATCACGCGGTCGTCCGGAAAGCCGAAGTCCTCCTTCATGACCCCGACGATCTCTCGTGTCGTGCCGTCCAGCATCGGATACGCCTGACCCACCACCCCGGGGTCCTGCCCGAACCACGTCGTCCACATCGCGAAGCTGATCAGAGCCTCGTCCATCTCCGGATCCGGAATGCGGCCCAGCAGCGGCTCGACCCCGAGCACGTCGAAGAGCGCGACGTCGGGGGTCGACATCGGAATCCGCTCCACCCGCTCGGGCGTCCGGAAGGTCGACGTGAACCAGTTGAAGGTCGCCACCTCCTCCAGCCCGGAGGCCTCGTAACGGAAGTCGAGGTAAAATTCGGCGCCCAGTCCGAACTCCTCCGGCAGATCGGAGCCCGGCGATGAAGCTGCGAGGTAGACCAGCTCCGACGGCTCCTCGAAGGGCATCGGTTCGAACAGTACGGTGTCGACGACCGCGAAGATCGCGGCGTTCGCACCGAGCGCGAGCGCCAGGGTCAGGATCGAGGCCGAGGCGAACCCCGGCGAGCGCACGAGCGATCGAATCGCCAGCCGCAGTTCGCGTATCCACTCCATCATCATCGTCCCCACTCCCTCTCGTTTGATACTCGTTGCGTGCGACCCACTCCATGTGGGACTCGCATGCTCGGCGATCGCCGAGCCCATCAGGCCCATCGCCAGCGTCGCAGCACGAGCGAGCGTCGCCGCCGTACCGGAGGCTCGCGCCCGCTCCAGATCGTCCCGCGCATGTTCCGCCATCTCGTCTCCGAAGCGCTCGCGGAAGCGCGCCGGGTGGAGGGCGATCAGGAAGGCGACGAGACGGTTCAAGGACGCCCCATGCCAAGTCGACGCATCGCCAGCTCCGCGACCTCACCCAGGCGCCGCGATTCGTCGGCGAGCGCCCGCCGGCCCTCCCTGGTGAGTCCGTACCAGCGGCGGGGGCGACCCGGATGGGCCTCATCTTCGCCGTTCCGCTCCTCGACGAAGCCCCACGTGACCAGGCGCGCCAGCACCCGATAGAGCGTGCCGGCCCCCGGCACCACCGCCCCGGACGACTCCGCCTCGACGGCCTCGGTTATCGCGTAGCCGTAGAGGGGCTCACCCGCGAGGGCGAGCAGCACATGGTAGTCGAGCGGTTTCAGACCGCCCTCGGGCGGTGGACTCATCGAACCTCCTTCGGGGCCATGAGGTGGAGCGAGCCAAATACGCACGGCACATATATGCGCTGTGCATGATCATGCCGGACGAGTCTCTACCAGGAGAAGTTTCGTCATGCCTAGTTCCGGAGGCGATCGAGGGACAGTGGAACCTTTGTAGAACTAATCCCTACACATATCCGAACGCTTCTCGGGGTGAGGTTCTGGTCCCCACCGGCGTCCCTGCTTTCATACAACTACTGAAGGAATATCATGCTTAACCGACGCACCCTGGGCGCACTCGCGCTCGCCACGGTCGCATCCGTCGCCGCATGCGACGATGACGACGACATCACAGGCGCCGAAGTCGGAACCATCGTCGAAGTGGCCGCAGACGCCGGTCAGTTCAATACGCTGATCACGGCCGCTACGGCCGCCGGCCTCGACGACGAGCTCTCCGACCCCAATGCCGATCTCACGGTCTTCGCGCCGACCGACGCCGCCTTCGAGGCGCTGCCCGCGGGTACGCTCGATGCGCTCCTGGCCGATCCCGACGCGCTCGCCGACATCCTTCTCTACCACGTGCTCGGCTCCGAGCAGGATGCGAACGAAGTGCTGGGTCAGGCCTTCATCCCGACGCTCAACGGTCAGGCCATCGCGATCGACGAAAATGGGAGCGGGCAGGCGACCGCCTCCGGCGCGGTGATCGTCTCGACGAACATCGACGCATCGAACGGCATCATCCACGTGATCGACGCCGTCATGCTGCCGGAGACGCGCAACCTCGTGGAGGTCGCGGCGGAGACGGAGGGCTTCAGCACGCTCGTCGCGGCAGTCGAAGCCGCCGGTCTCGCCGGAACCCTGAGCGATCCCGATGCCGAGTTCACCGTGTTCGCTCCGACGGACGTGGCTTTCGAGCAACTCCTGACGGATCTGGGCCTCACGGCCGCGCAGCTTCTCGCGGACACCGAACTGCTCACCGACGTGCTGCTGTACCACGTCGCCGACGGGCGGATCTACTCGGACGAGGTCCTGAGTTCCAGCGCGATCTCGACGCTGCAGGGCAGCGATGCGCCCATCTCCGGAGCGACCATCGACGGCGCCGCCATCTCGGCGACGGACATCCAGGCGACGAACGGTGTGATCCACGTGATCGACGCAGTCATCACGCCGTAGGCATGATCCGCGTGTGAGGTCCTTCGGGATCGGCTCACGCGGCAGGCGGGATGAGGGGTCCGGTCGCAGACGCGATCGGGCCCCTTTTCGCGTATCATCGCACGCGCATCCGCCGGCCGTGAGCCGAAGCGCGAGTCGAAGCGGGCGTCGAAGGGGGCGTCGATGTATGGGTGGGCGTGACCTGCAGGCCGGGGTCGGGGGTACTCCACTCCATGAGCAGCCCGGACCCCGCCCCATCTCCCTCCGACGGACCAGCCCCCGCGGTCCCCGCCGATCTCCGGCGAGCCCGGACGCTCGCTCATCTTCTCGACGATGTGTTTCGCATCCCCGGAACCCGCATCCGTCTGGGACTCGACCCGATCCTCGGGCTCCTTCCCGGAGTCGGAGACTGGATTTCGTGGCTTCTCTCCGGGCACCTGCTGTGGTGCGCGTGGCGGCTGGGCGTTTCCGCCTCGACCCTCCTCCGCATGACGGGTCACGTGGTCGTCGACGCGGTGTTCGGGGTCGTGCCGGTCCTGGGCGACCTCTTCGACGTGGTCTGGAAGGCGAACGACCGGAACCTCAGGCTTCTCGAGCGCCACGTGGCCGATCCGGACCGTCTCCGGTCCGAGAGCCGTGTCCTCGCGACGGCCGTCCTGGCTGGAGCGGCGGGGCTGACGCTGGGCGCCGGGTGGTTGGCCTGGTCCGTGCTTCGCTCGATGCTCGGGCTGTTCGGGATCTGACCCTCGACCTGCGACCGCATCGGTCCGTCCGTGACGTCGCGCCGGGTGCCGGGTGCCGCGATCGCCTTCGTGTCAGGCTCTCGACCAGAGCACCACGGCGAACACCACCACCAGAACGACCACCAGACGGCGGACCCACGCGCTCCCCTTGCGAACCGCGATGCGGACGCCGATCAGGGCCCCCGTGAGGTTTCCGGCGGCGAGTGCGAGGCCGCTCGCCCAGTCGACCAGCCCCTGCGTCGCGAATCCGATGAGCGCGAGCGGGGTGAAGCACAGAATGAGGGCCAGCTTCAGGGCGTTCGAGCGGATGTAGTCGAGGCCGGCGGTGGTCGCGAGCGCGAGCAGGATGAACCCGGATCCAGCCTGGATGAACCCACCGTACAGTCCGGCTCCGAAGAACCCGACGATGAAGGCTGCGCGCCGCCATGGCCGCGTGGGAAGGGGCGCGGTTCCGTCGAGGGGCGGCGGAACCGGGTTCCAGACCATCCATACCGCGATGATCAGCATCATCACCGCCAGAACCCGCTGGAGGTCCGCATCGCCGGTGTTGATCGCGATCCACATCCCGATCACGGCGCCGACGACCGCGGGCGGAGCGGCGAGCTTGAGCCAGTCCCAGTCGAGGCGCCCATGCCGGTTGAAGCTGCGAACCGCGCCGACGTTCTGGATGAGGATCGCGATTCGATTGGTGCCGTTCGCGACCCCGGCGGGAAGTCCGAGGAAGATGAGCGTCGGCAGCGTGATCACCGATCCGCCTCCGGCCAGCGCGTTGACGATCCCCGCCACGAATCCCACCGCCGCGAGGGCCGCCCAGCTCCCGGGCTCCAGCGTCGCCTGGGGTACGAGCCAGTCCATCACCGACGACCCGTCATGCGGACTCGATCGTGTCGAGCCACGCCTCGAACCGGGCGAGACCGTCGGGGAAATTCGCGCGTCCGAACCCGATCCGCAGTCCCGGCACGGGTGCGTCGAAGAGCGATCCGGGAATCACGAGCACTCCGGCCTCGGTGCGAATTCGTTCGGCGACGGCGCGGTCGTCCATCGTGCCGCCGGTGATCTCGCGCACCGCCGCCTCGTGGAGCGTCGGAAAGGTGATCGGTCCCGCATCGGGTGGCACCCAGTCCAGCAGATCGGAGCGTGCCCGCAGGAGAGGCGCCAGCAGGTCGAGGTGGGCGCGGAGCCGCTCACGTGTGGCGGTGAGGATGCGGTCGCGCGAACGAATCGCGATCGTCGCGAGGAGTTCCGAGGGTCCGGGAGCACAGATGGTCGTGTAGTCCTTCACCCGCTCGACCGCCGCGCGCATCGAGGGGTCCCGGCAGACGAGCCATCCGAGCCTCAGCCCGGGCAACCCGTAGCCCTTGGACACGAGCCCGAGGGTGACGACGTGCTCGCCGAGCTCGCTGGCGGAGAACTCGTCCACGGGCCCTTCGTATCGCGTACCACGGTACGCCTCGTCGACGAAGAGCACGATTCCACGGTCGCCACAGAGCTCGGCGATCCGCCGCAGCTCCTCCCGGGGGATCACCCGACCCGTCGGATTGTGGGGCGAGTTCAGCGCCACCACCCGGGTGTCCGGAGTGAGCGCCTCCTCCACCGCCTCGACGGTGACCCGCCACCCCTCCCGCGGGTCGGTGGCGAGCCGGTCCACCTCCGCGCCCGCCATGACCGGCGCCGTCCTCAGAACCTGATAGCAGGGCATCTGGACGAGCATCCGGTCCCCCGGGCCGAGGGTCGCGAGCATGAGCGTCGTGATGACCTCCACGCCGGCCGCGTGCACGAGGACGTCCTCGGGCCCGACCTCCTTGCCGTAGCTGTCCGCGACAGCCGCGCGCAATTCGGCATCTCCCCGGCTGTGGGTGTACCCGAGGCGCATCTCCTCGAAGCGGCCGCGCGCGGAGGGATCCAGGTCGAAGAGGTCACCCACCGACATCGTCTCGCAGTCGGAGGCGCCGAGCAGGATCGGCGTCTCGAACTCGAAGTCGGCGAAGTATCGCTCGAGGTGGAAGGGTTCGATCGGCATGGCGCAGCAAGGTCGCACGTGCGCGTGCGCCACGACACCCGAGGCCGCCCGACCCCGCCGTCCGAGCCGGGCGCATTATCTTCTCCGCATGGCAATTCGACTCTTCGTGACCGGCGGTACCTTCGACAAGGAGTACGACGAGATCCGGGGGCGGCTCTACTTCGCCGACACCCACCTCGTCGACATGCTCGAGATGGGTCGGTGCCGTCTCGACGTGGCGGTACGGACCCTCATGATGGTCGACTCGCTCGAGATGGAGGATCACGACCGTGAGCTCATTCTCCGGCAGTGTCGTGACGTGAAGGAGGACCAGATCGTCCTCACGCACGGCACCGACACGATGGTGGACACCGCCCGGGTGATCGCCGAGGCGGAGATCGGAAAGACCGTCGTGCTGACGGGCGCGATGATCCCCATCGCCTTCGGAAGCTCCGACGGTCTCTTCAACCTCGGTGGTGCGCTGACCGCGGTGCAGGTTCTTCCGCCCGGCGTCTACATCACCATGAACGGACGCGTCTTCGACTGGGACAGGGTCCGAAAGAACCGTGACACGGGGGTCTTCGAGGAGGTCGAGGCATGAACTCGGACTCCATCTGGGGCGCGCTGCTCTGGCTGATGATCTCGTGGGTGCTGGCGCTTCCCATCGCCTGGCACCGCGAACGCAGCATGGTCGGCCTACGGACGCTCCCGCTCGTTTCGATCGCGAGCTGCGGCTTCCTGCTGGTCGGGCTGGAGGTGGCCCGGGACGACCCCAACGCGGGTGCCCGGCTGGTTTCAGGCCTCATGACCGGCATCGGGTTCATCGGTGGGGGCGCCATCCTCAAGGAGGGGGACCATGTGCGTGGCACGTCGACCGCAGCCGCCATCTGGGCGACCGGAGCGATCGGCGCGTCCGTTGCCTTCCAGCGCCTCGAACTCGCCATCGCCATCGCGCTGGTGACCTTCGGGACCTTCCTGATCCTCACGCCGCTGGGGAGGCGGATCGATCACGACGCGCACGACGCGCACGACGCCGACGACTGAGTCGGAGTGTCGGATCGGCAGGGTGTGGGTCAGGGCGGTTCGACCAGCAGACGGGCCTGCCCCGAGACGACGGTGCGGATCCGGAGCGCGTCGGGGCCCGCGGTCACCGATTCGATCGTCACCTCGCTCACCGTCCCCTCGAGTCGTACCTCGGGCGAGATCCGCGCGTTGAACCCCCTCTGCACCTGCTGGAGTGCCCAGGCTCGGGCGTCCGCCACGGGGAACCGCGCGGCCGCTCGGACCGCCGAGATCAGGCCCGTGCGTGCGATCCACGCGGCGCTCGACACGAGGCGATCACGGGTCCGGACGTCGAAGTCGAGGTCGTCTACATGTATCTCGTCGCGCTCGCGATCGTATGTCGGCGTCGCGACGAGAAAGATGGTGCCGCCGACATCCCCGTCGAGATCCGCTCGCACCGAGACCCGGCCGTCGCCGACACCCGCGACGACGAAGCGATCGACGGTGAGGGTGCGCCCCCGGGCTTCGAAGGAGCGACCCGCGATCGCCTCGTTCAGACGTCGCGTGACCTCCGCGTAGCCGGCCACCGCCTCGGCGACGATGCGAACCCCCTCCCCCACCGCGGCCGCCGAGTCGACCGCGGGGAGTGGCGCGAGGTCCACATCCGGGCGCTCGCCGATCACGATGCGAGGGCGGGCGTGCAGCGTCAGCGTCGTCAGGACGTTCCCGGACTCCGCCGCGATCCCCGTTCGGTGTACGGAGTCGGGTGCGAGCACGAGCCAGACGCGGTCGGTCAGCTCCACCGGCTGCGCGATCGTCTGCCACCAGCCCTCGAAGTCGGATCGTACATCGATCTCCGACACGAGCCGATCGATCTCGTCCGAGCGTGACTGGAACGCCGACCGCGCGCCGTCGATGACTCGACCCGTCGCGTCGATATCGAAGATGGTCACCTCGCAGCGGTCCCTGTCGTCGTCGGTGGCGGGGCGGATCGTCTCCGCCTCGACACGGGTCCGGAGCCGCCAGTCGCGGTCGAGGGTCATCGGGGAGGCCAGCCGGACACGCAGCCGTGGTGGAGGTCGGTCCGGGTCGGTTCCACAGGAGGCGCTGACCTCGGGCAGCACCGGGGGGTCGTACCAGGCCCGAACGCGGTAGGACAGCGTCGTCGCGACGTGGGCCCTGCCCTGGTCGAACCCCGACTCGATCGGGCCGCGCGAGATCTCCCACGCGAGGCTGAGACGATCCTCGTCGGGGAGGTCCATCCGAGTGTCCAGCGACCCCATCTCGGAGGGAAGCCCCGATTCCACCGCATCCCGGAGAAGCTCGACCGACACGTCCACGGGCACGGAGATGGAGGACGACGGCAGGTTCCCCGGCTCGATCCGGAGGGCGCCGGGTGCGGGCGGCGGCGGATCGAGCGTGGTGAGATCGCCCCGATCGCCGGAGCAGCCGACGACGACGACGGCGACCAGAAGGGCGGCGAGCGGCGCCCCGAGCCGCGCGGTCCGCCCCCTGCTCACCCTCGTTTCGCCGCTCTTAGGAATCGCCGTGCGAGCTGCGCGACGCGGAGGTTCTCCTCCGCCTCGGCCTCCTCGCGGATCTTCTCGATCTCGGGCACCAGCCGGGGCTCGCCCCACGGGTACCCCGTCGCCGTCTCCGCCGCACGGGTGTTGCCGGCATCGGCGCCCTGGATCAGGGCCCAGGCGGCGGCCTCGTCGTAGTACTCCGAGTCGCGATCCGGCAGCGAGAACTCGGGCTCGGGGACGGACTGGGCGTCCTCGTTGACGAAGGCGCGCGACACGGCTCAGTCCCCGGCCGCACCCACGGCCGCGGCGGAGGCGGGCAGACCACCGGGTTCGTCCCGGTGCTGGAGATCCCAGAGCGTCGCGTATCGGCCGCCCCGCGCCATCAGCTCGTCGTGTGCGCCGGATTCGACCCGGCGACCCTCCTCGAGCACGTGAATCACGTCGGCATCCTCGATCGTCGAGAGTCGGTGCGCGATCACGAGACTCGTGAGGCCGGAGTTGCGGGCGAACAGTCCATCCAGGGCGTCCTGGATCACCGCCTCGGACTCCGAGTCGAGCGAGCTGGTCGCCTCGTCGAGAACCAGGATACGGGCGTCCTTCAGGATCGCCCGCGCGATCGCGACACGCTGCTTCTGTCCACCCGAGAGCTTCACTCCACGTTCCCCGACGGGGGTGTCGTAGCCCTGCGGAAGCCTCGAGACGAACTCCTCGGCATTGGCCATGCGAGCCGCGTGCTCGATCCGTTCGCGCGAGGCGTCGGGATCGGCGTACCCGATGTTCTCGGCGACCGTCCCGCTGAACAGCGTCGGCTCCTGGGGAACGAGTGCCACGGCCGTGCGCAGCGCCGCGAGCCGCAGCTCCCGGAGGTCCATCCCCCCGAGCGTCACGCGACCCTCCTGGGGATCGTGGAAGCGCCCGATCAGCCGGGTGACGGTCGTCTTGCCCGATCCGGACGACCCGACGAGTGCAGCGGTCCGGCCCTCCTCGAGGACCAGACCCAGTCCGTCGAGCGCGCGCCTCTCCGCTCCGGGATAGGTGAAGACGACGTTCTCCAGCACGAGGTCGCCCGAGGGGACCCGGGAGAGCTCCCCCTCGATCTCGGGCTCGGCATCGAGCAGCTCCGCGACGCGGTCCAGCGCAGCCATCCCGGCCTGGAGCTGGTTGTTGAAGAACATCACCGAGATGACCGGCCGCTGGAGCTGCCGCTGGTAGAGCACGAAGGCCGTCAGCTCACCGACGCTCAGACTTCCCTGCGCCACCATCCAGCCACCGATGATGAGAAGCGCGCCGACCCCCCACTGGGCGGTGAGCGTGATCAGCCCCTCCATGTACCCGACGTCCTTGCGGCGATCGAGGTTCTTCTCGACGTAGGCGTCGTTCTGCTCGGCGAAGCGCGCCTCCTCCAGCTCTTCGGCCACGAACGACTTCACGACCTGGATATTCCCGATCGCCTCGGTCGAGACCGCATTCATCTCCCCGACCCGCTTCCTGATCACCTTGGCGGCCTTCCGGAGCGGTACCTGGTAGTACCGGGTGATCCCCGCGACGAGAGGCATCACGACCAGATTGACCAGGGCGAGCTGCCAGTTCATCCAGAGCAGCACCGCCGCGATCACGAGAATCGAGAACAGCTGCCCAGCGAGCCGGGTGGCACCCGCCTGGATCATCCCCTCGAGGGCATTCACGTCGTTGACCACGCGCGAGGTCAGCGACCCGGACCGCTCCTCCGCGTAGTGCGACACGGGAAGCCGCAGGAGGCGGCGATAGGCCTGCATGCGGATGTCCGAGATCACCGACTGCGTGAAGGCGAAACTCTGATACATCCCCGCGTACTGCATCAGCCCCTGAACGACGTAGAACGCCGCGAACACCGCCCCGAACAGGCCGAACAGCCGAAGTTCGCCGGAGGGAATCACCTCGTCGAAGGCGTAGCGGACGAACTGGGGAGAGGCCGCGGAGAGCGCGGCGGTGCTCGAAATGAGGGCCGCGAGCCCGGCGATGCGCCACCGATAGGGGTGCAGAAGCCGCCAGAGCCGGCCCAGTTCGGACGTTGCCGGCTCGGAGGGCGTGTCGGGGTCGGTGGTGGATTCGGGCGGATTCATGGTCTCGAAATCAACCCGCGAGCAGCGGGAACGATCCGGCGTCAGCCGGATGAACTCCCCCGATCGGGCCACTCCGCGCGGGCTCCCCGCTCTCCCTCCACCGGGTTGAAGAACACCCGTTGGGTCGGGTACGCCAGGTCGATATCCTCATGCTCGGCGAAGCGATCGAGGACGCGCTCCCAGATTCCCTCCGCGGTGCCGCGCCGGGCGCGCGGATCACACAGATATCGGATGGTCAGCATCACGCCGCTGTCCTTCACGTTCGTGTAGACGATCGGGGTGAGCTTGCTGTAGTGGATCAGAAAGCGGCGCGACGTCGACCGGAGGGTACGCTCGGCCCGCTGGCTGATGCCCTCGGTGACCTCCTCCACGATCTCCGAAAGGATCTGCCTGGCCGACCGCCAGTCGCTCTCGAAGGTCACCATCACGCCGATCTCGTTCCACAGAAAGGGGAAGCCGTACGTGTAGTTCGCCATCGACTCGGTGAACACCTTGGCGTTCGGCACGTGGATCATGCGCCCGGTGCTCTGATCCGCATCCACCCAGTTGCCGATCTCCATCATCGTGAAGGCGAACAGGCGGATGTCGACGACGTCCCCCGCCTGCCCCCCGATCTCGATCCGATCTCCCAGCTCGAACGGCTTGCGCCACAGGATGAACACCCAGCCGGCGAGGTCGGCGACCAGGTCCTTGAGCGCGATCGCGAGGCCTGCGGTGAGCAGCCCCAGGAAGGTCCCGATCGACCGGAATTCGGTGAACCAGATCGGGACCACGAGGAGGAGACTCAGCGCAAAGGCGGTATACCCCGACGCCTTGGACCACCAGTAGAGCGTCGTGGACTGCTCGATGCGCGACTCGACGAGCCGGAGAACCAGACGGCGCGCCACGATGACCGCGACGATGATCCCGACCGAGAGCAGCAGCTTGCTCTGGAGGTCGGGATTCGAAAGCGCCTGCAGGGCGGATTCCTCCAGGGCGACGACGGTGTCGGTCACCTGGGCCGCCGGCGACTGCGTGAGGGTCGGGAGGAGAGTCATGAACGGAACGTGACGGCGCGGCTCTCGGAGCGCGAGGGATGCGGACCACGAACCGGACCGGGGGTATGTTGAGATGCTGGAGGCGCACCCTCTCGAGGCACCGACGCCGACCCGCCATATATCGATACCCAGACGCCGACACCCACACGCCGGGACCATGGCCTTCTCCGCCGACGACCTCGTGAAGCTCCTCGATCTCGAACCGCTCGAGCACAACATCTATCGTGGGCGCAACCGTGACATCGGCACCCGACGCATCTACGGGGGCCAGGTGCTCGCGCAGGCACTCGTCGCGGCACAGAGAACGGTGGACGCCGACCGCCCGATCCACTCGATGCACGGCTACTTCATTCTGCCCGGCGATCTCGCGACGCCCGTCGTCTACTTCGTGGACCGACTGCGCGACGGCGGCTCCTTCACGACCCGCCGCGTCACGGCGATCCAGAACGGCAACGCCATCTTCAACCTCTCGGCCTCCTTCCACCGTCACGAGGAGGGACTCGAACACCAGGTGGAGATGCCGGACGTCGCACCGCCGGAGGAGCTGCGCGACGAACTCGACATCGTCCGGGAGCACGCCGACGATCTTCCGCCCGGGCTGCGGAAGGTCGCCACGCAGGACCGACCGCTGGACTTCCGTCCCGTGGAGGGCGACTACGTGCTGGGCAGCGGGCCACGCGCGCCGCGCCGCATGATGTGGGTCCGGACGACCACCGCCCTGGACGACGATCCGATGCATCATCGGGCCGTGCTCGCGTACGCCTCCGACTACGGTCTGCTCATCACCGCGCTGCGGCCCCACGGGCGCAGCGTCCGGGATCCCGAAATGATGGTCGCGAGCCTCGACCACTCGCTGTGGTTCCACGGAGACTTCCGGATCGACGACTGGCTTCTGTACGTGGTCGATTCACCGGTGTCCGGTGGAGGCCGCGGCTTCTCGCGAGGGACCTACTTCACCCGCGACGGGAGGCTCGTGGCCTCGACGGCGCAGGAGGGACTCATCCGCGTCCGTCGCGGCGAGCGCTGAGGGTCGCGCGGGCTCGTCCAGCTGAGGGCCGCGCGGGCTCATCGAATCGTGTCGTGCGCCTCCGCGCGGGCGCGCATCGCATCGGATGCATCCAGCGCCCCATTGATACCCTGCGCTCCCGGCAGCCCCGAATTCCCGATCGCCTCCTGCCGTTCGCGTTCCGAGACCTCCGGGACGTCGTCGTCCGCACCGGTGCAGCCCGCCGAGACGAGAAGAATCGTGGCGGCGACGGAGAACGTGATGAATCGCATGGGAGCCTTCCGGGAGTCGGTGTGCGGGTCGAAGGTGTAATGTGGCACGCGCCCGGCCGTGTCGCGAAGGGTGTTTGACGTACGGCGCCCCCGAGGTGAATTGTGCCTCACCCGTCCCGCCCCCTCCGCGAGGTGCATCATGCGCTGGATTCCCGCCGCTCTCCTCCTGATCGGTCTGCCTTCGGTCACCCCCGCTCCCGCCGAAGCGCAGATCCGTGCGAGCGAGCTCGCCTCGATGACGCAGATGATCGACGGGACCGACATTCGCGTGGAATACTACCGGCCGAGAGCGCGGGACCGCTCGCCCCTCTTCGGGGGAGAGGAGCCGGTCGTGTGGGAGCCGACGTGGACGCCGGGCGCGAACTGGGCCACCAAGCTGACCTTCCAGAATCCCATCACGATCAATGGGGTCGAGGTGGAGCCGGGTGCCTACTCGGTCTGGATCGACATGGACGAGAACCTCATGCCCGAGGAGCTCTTCCTCGATCCGGACACGATGATCTTCCACACGGCGGGCCCCGGGCCGAAGGAGACGCAGATCCGCTGGCCGATCCGGCTCGAGGAGGCGCCGTACTTCCGCGAACTCCTCACGTGGGACTTCGTCGACTACGAGTCCACGGTGCAGGCATCGGGCGGCACCCTCGCGATGCACTGGGGCGACTGGTGGATCCCGCTCGAGATCGGGGTGGAACCCTCGATGACGGTGGTCACGACGGAGGAGCAGGCCGCGAGCGCGGTGGGGACGTACGAGGTGCGCATGCTGGCGATGGCCCCGGGGCAGGACGAGCCAGAGTGGTCTCCCCCCTTCACGATCGAGGTCGTGTGGGACGAGGCGTCGGGTATCCTGCGCTCCGACTGGGAGGGACACCCGGCCCCCTGGTTCAACGAGACCGACTTCTGGCTGCTGCCCACGGCGGCGGAGGGGTTCTTCATGCCCGGAGAGGCCTACGACGGGGTGTTCAGCGAGTCGTGGGCGGACGTCCGCGCGGAGTTCGAGATCGACGGTCCGAGCGCGACCATCTACTACACGGATCCGACCGGTACCATGATCGAGGGGCGACGCATCGGGAACTGAACTCGGCGAGCCCGGAGCCCGACGCGAGCGTGCGGGTGGGTTATGTTCGAACGTCGATTCGACCCATTCACCCCGACCCGGTGACAGATGACCGAGACCCTGGAGTGGCGGTACCACCGCCCCGGCTGAACGAGCTGCAAAAAGACTCAGGAGTTTCTTGAGACGCATTCGATCGAGACCGACGAGATCCGCTCCGCCACACGCGAGAAGGTGGAAGGCTCCGACGCACTCGACCTCCTCGACGGCATCGATGAACTCGTCGTGGCGAAGGGCAGGAAGATCGTCCGCTTCGACCTGAAGCACGATCGCCCCTCGGACGACGAACTGCTCGACCACATGCTGGGCCGATCCGGTGCGCTACGGGCACCCAGCATCCGGAAAGGCCGCACCTTCGTCGTGGGATACAACGCCGACCTTCTGGAGACGGTCCTGGGCTGATCTCCGACGTGTCGGGTCGGCACAGGACCTGGACTCAGATGACCGACGACCACGCCCCCGGCGAAGGCACGCCTCCGGCCCGGATCGGCGATACGTTGCCGGAGCTCTCGCGCGACGAGCTGCTTCGTTATTCCCGCCACTTCCCGCTCGCGGAGGTAGGCGTGGAGGGACAGCGGAAGCTCAAGGCGGCGCGCGTTCTCCTCGTCGGGATGGGCGGACTGGGATCACCCCTCGGACTGTATCTGGCCGCGGCGGGCGTGGGCACGCTCGGGCTCGTGGACGACGACGTCGTCGACGCCTCCAACCTCCAGCGTCAGATCATCCACGGGACCTCCGATCTGGGGCGATCCAAGCTCGAATCCGCCCGGGACCGCATCTCGGACGTCAATCCGCACGTCGAGCTGGCGCTGTATCCGCGGCGCCTCACCTCCGACAACGCGATGGAGCTGCTGGGCGAGTACGACATCGTGGTCGACGGGACGGACAACTTCCCGACCCGGTACCTGGTCAACGATGCCTGCGTGCTTCTCGGCATCCCGTACGTGTACGGCTCCATCCTCCGATTCGATGGCCAGGTCGCCCTCTTCGCGACCGAGAACGGGCCCTGCTACCGCTGCCTCTTCCGCGATCCGCCGCCGCCGGGGCTCGTCCCGAACTGTGCCGAGGGCGGCGTCCTCGGTGTGCTGCCGGGGATCGTGGGATCGCTTCAGGCCCTCGAGGTGATCAAGTGGATCCTCGGCGCGGGTCCTCCATCCTCCGGCAAGCTGCACCTTCTCGACGCCCTCGACCTGTCGCTGCGCACGCTCACCATCGACCGCGACCCCGCGTGCCCGGTCTGCGGGGACGAACCCACCGTGACCGAGCTGATCGACTACGAGGAGTTCTGCGGGATCCGGGCCGCCGAGGGGCACGCCGAACGGACAGGGGTCGCGGGAATCACGCCGACGGAGCTGGCTCGACGTCTGGATGCGGGGGAGGAGATCACGCTGATCGACGTTCGTGAGCCCCACGAGTGGGAGATCGCGAACCTGGGTTCGCGAGGCGCGCGCCTCGTCCCTCGGGCCCGAATTCTCGACGTCGTGGAGCAGCTGCACGGCGAATCCGCTCCCGTCGTGCTGTACTGCAAGTCGGGGGGACGCAGCCGAGAAGCGGCCGCGAGACTGTCGGACGCGGGCATCTCGGGAGTCCTCGATCTCGAGGGTGGCATCCTGGCCTGGCGTGACGAGGTAGACCCCGGCCTGGCGCGCTACTGAGCCGTCCGAAGCACGCACGCAAGGCGGATCTTCGTTAAATTTCGGATCCTTCAGACAAACTCGAATGAATCAGAGAGGACCCGTGGCAAACGCCAGTAGCGGCGACACCGTACACGTTCACTATACCGGTCGTCTCGAAGACGGCACCGTCTTCGATTCCTCCGACGGGGGCGACCCGCTCGAGTTCAAGCTCGGCGAGGGCTCCGTCATCGAGGGATTCGAGCAGGCCGTCGAAGGGCTTTCCGTCGGCGAGAAGGCGGACGCCCGCCTCGAGCCGGAGAACGCATACGGCCCGGTGCGCGACGACCTCGTCATGGCGGTGCCCCGCGAGCAGCTCCCGGACGGCATGGAGCCCGATGTGGGTGACCAGCTCGCCATGCAGACCCAGGATGGGCAGAATGTGCCGGTGACGGTCGTGAGCACCGACGAATCGAGCATCCAGATCGACGCCAATCACCCGCTTGCGGGCAAGACGCTCATCTTCGAGCTCGAGCTCGTCGACATCGCCTGACCCCTTCCCCGAGAAGATCGACATGAGCCGGTCCCGGACCCTGATCGAGGCGGAGTTCAATCCCAAGGTTCGGGGCTACTGGCTCCTGTCGGGGACATTCGTCCTGGTCGCGACGATCGTCGGGATCGTCCTGTTGCCCATCTGGTGGATCGTCGGCCAGTGGGCCACGCGGCGGTACCTCGACCGGATGACCTGCACGCTCACCGAGCGTTCACTCAAGGTGGAGCGGGGAATCCTGGTGCGGCGCGAGATGACGGTGCCGCTCGACAAGATCACGGATGTGGGGCTGGTCGAGGGGCCGGTCATGCGTCTGCTGGACCTGCAGGCCGTTCGGATCGAGACCGCGGGCCAGTCGACCGCGGGTGCCGCGGTTCAGCTGGTCGGGGTGCGCAACGCGCGCGACTTCCGTGACGCGGTCCTGACCCAGCGCGACCTCGTCTCCGACCGGGGCGTGTCCGGATCGGATCCGGACACGTCGACACCTGCCGTGCAGAGCGGCCGGGACGGTGGACGGGAAACCGTCGCCGTACTCTCGGAGATCCGGGACACGCTGCGGCGAATCGAGGATCGTCTGCCGTCGTCACCCGAGGGGTGAGCGGCGTGCAGGGTCCGACCTCCCTGCTCTATCTGAGTCGAGCCGACGTCGAGGAGATCGGCCTGGGGATGAGCGCCATCATCGATGCGCTCGACACCATGTTTCGGGAGAAGGGCGAGGGGGGCGTCGAGATGCCCCCGAAGCCCGGGATTCACCCCGGGCCCGACTCCTTCCTGCACGCCATGCCGGCGTGGATTCCCAGCCTCCGCGCGGCGGGCCTGAAGTGGGTCTCGGCCTACCCCGAGAATCCGAAGCGTGGCCTCCCGTACGTCGCCGGACTGCTCGTCCTGAACGACCCGGACACGGGGGTCCCTTTCGCGGTCATGGATGCCACCTGGATCACGGCCAAACGGACCGGAGCGGCGTCGGCCCTGGCTGCGAAATACCTCGCGCGCCCGGAGAGCGGGTCGCTCGGGGTGCTCGCCTGCGGCGTCCAGGGTCGCAGCCATCTCGAGGCGTTCGCTGCGGTGTTCGACCTCGAGCGCGTGGTCGCCTACGACGTCGATCCCTCCGTCGCCGAGCGGTACGCGCGTGAGATGGCGGGGGTCGCCGGCGTCGAGATCGAAGTCGTGGATCAGCCGCGGGAGGCCGTCGAGGGGCTCGACCTCGTGGTGACCAGCGGACCCATCCTGAAGGAGCCCCATGCGACCATCCGGGCCGGGTGGCTCGCGGAGGGCGCGTTCGCGGCCGCGGTGGACTTCGATTCGTACTGGAGCGGACCGGCCCTCGCAGAGGTCGACCGGATCGTGACCGACGATGTCGACCAGATGGAGTACTACCGGACGCTCGGCTATTTCGGGGACACCCCGAGCGTGGATTCCGACCTCGGAGACGTGGTGGCGGGAAACGCGTCGGGACGCACCGATCCGGCGGAGCGCATCCTGGCTCTGCACCTCGGACTCGCGGCGGACGACATGGCGACGGCGGTGCTTCTGTACCACCGGGCCCGCGCCCGGGGCATCGGAACGGAGCTGGACCTCTAGCGGGTATCTCCGTCCGGCTCCGCCTCCCGGGCCGCCCTCTTCCGAGCCCGTTCGTCCGCGCGGATCGCAGCCGTCAACACGCGGTCGAACGTCGCCGCGAAGGCCTGCTTCTCGCTCGCACCCCATGAGCTCGGGCCACCCGTGTCGACTCCGGTCGACCGGAGGCCCTCCATGAAGTCACGGATCGAGAGGCGCTGGCCGATGTTCTCGGGGGTGTACTCGTCGCCGCGCGGATCGATCGTCCGTACCCCCTTCTCCACGAGCCGGGCGGCGAGGGGGATATCGGCAGTGACCGCGACATCGCCCGCCGTCGCCGTCTCCGCGATGTGGTCGTCGGCGGCGTCTGGGCCCCCGCCGACGCGGACCGTGTCGACGAAGTCGTTGCCCGGAGGCATGTGAAGGCGCGCATTCGCCACGAAGAGCGCATGCACCTCGACGCGGACCGCAGCCCGCTGCACGATCTTCTTCACGTCGTTCGGGGCCGCATCGGCGTCGATCCAGATCTTCATGCCCGAAGCTCACGGGAGCCGCGCGGCACAGCAACCCGCCGCGTTCGGCGCTCCAGGCGTCGTTGACCGCCAATGATCCAGGCCCTAGTTTCGGCCGTACCCTGTTGAGAATGACTCTCAATCGCTTCCGATGACCACGCATTCGATCCTGTCCATGTTCATCGCCGCCAGCCTGATCGGCTGCGGCTCCGTCCCCTCCGCTACCCAAGCGCCGAGCCCTCCCGGGTCGTCTCCCGCCGAGGTGGAGGACACCCGTTCCGGCGATACCGCCGCAGGCGTCGGGTCCGGCGACTTCGGGCTGCTCGTGATGGCGCACGGAGGAGACGCCGCGTGGAACGCCTCGGTGGAGGCGGAGGTCGGCGATCTCCGCGGTACGCTGCCGGTCGCACTCGCCTTCGGAATGGCGAACCCGATGACCCTCCGGACCGCGCTCGACGAACTGGAGAGTCAGGGCGTGCGCACGGCCGCCGTCGTGAGGCTCTTCCTGTCCGGTGCGTCGTTCCGGCAGCAGACGGACTGGTACCTCGGCATGGGGGACACGCCGCCGGGCCAGTTCGTGCTCATGGGCCCGGCCGCCTCCGACCCGAGCGCCCGCGCCCAGCTGGAGCACGACCTCGAGCTCGTCACCCACGACCACGGCCTTCTCGACACCGACCTGGTGCGCGATATCCTGGTCGATCGGGCCGCGGCACGGTCCGAGGTACCCGCGATGGAGAGTGTCCTCCTGATCGCGCACGGCATGGGGGACGAGGACAGGAACTCGGCCGTGGAGGCGGACCTGGACCGCATCGCCGAGGCGATCGCCCAGCGAGGACATGCGCGCGTCAGCGGCGTGACACTCCGCGAGGACTGGCCCGAGGCGAGGGTCGCCGCCGAGGCTCGGATTCGGGAGTTCGTCGCTTCGGAGACCCGATCGGGCCGACGCGTCATCGTGCTCCCCGCCAGGCTGTCCGGGTTCGGGCCGTACGCGGAGGTCCTCGACGGGCTCGAGTATGTCGCCGGCGAGGGGATTCTCCCCCACCCCACCCTCTCGGACTGGATCCTTGCGACGGGCACCGCACTGGGCTGCCGGCAGGGCTGGGTCGACTCGGAGGGCTGCGAGCGCTGATCGCGGGCCGGACGCTCGCCACTGTCATCCGGGGTGTCATACGGGTCCCGCCCCGGGGTCACATACACACGGAACCAACGACGAATCCCCATCGATACGAGAGGACCCCATGTGGAACCGACGTGCCCGGACCGGTGCCCTGCTCGCCGGCGCTCTCCTTCTGGCCGCATGTGACGACGCGACCGGACCCGACCCGACCGAGACGTTCGACGCGGAGGCGGCGCTCGCGGACTATCAGGCGCTGGAAGAGATTCTCCAGTCCAGCGCCTTCGCGGGCTTCCAGTCGCTGGACGGGCGTACGCCATTCAGTGGCGCCGCTTCGATGGGGCTGGTGGACGCCTTCGCCGAAGCGGACTCCAGGGAGTTCGCCGTCGAGCTGCTCACACGGGCCCGGCGCTCGATGGACACGCGTGGCGTCGAGGGCGCGCCCCTGATCTCCGAGGGGAACCGAGGTTCGACCTTCGTCTACGACCCGGCGACGGACGACTACGTTCTCGACCCGGAGCGGGAGGGCGCACCGGCGACGGGTGTCCGGTTCATCCTCTACGAAGTCGATGGTAGCGGGACGCCGATCGTCGGCGAGGAGATCGGCCATGCCGACCTCGTGGACGAGGGAGACACCAGCTCCGAGCAGATCGCCCTGCATCTGACCGCCGTGGCGAATGGTCGGACCCACCTCGACTACCGGACCACGCTCGACGGCAGCGACGGCGAGGGTGCGCTCACGGTCGCGGGCTTCGTGCAGGGCGACGGTGAGGCGCGACTCGACTTCGACGTCCAGGTGGCGGGAGAAGTGGTCGATAGCCGGGACCAGGTCGACCTGGATTTCGACCTCGACGTGGCGAGCCGCGACTTCGAGATCGACGGGCGCGTCCGGGGGATCGGGGAAGACGAAGCGGGCGAGATCGACGTGACGGTCCGCCATGGGACCGACTCCTTCCAGCTGCTCGCGTCGGTCGCGAACCAGACCATCGACGGCTCGATCCGACTCAACGGCGAGCTCTTCGCAACGGCTTCGGGGCCGGCGGACGACCCCACCTTCACGAACGCGAACGGTCTGGCGCTGAGCGGGATCGAGATCCTGGTGCTGGTCGCGATCGCCGACTCCGTGGAGGACGTCTTCGACCTCGTCGAGGATCTGATCGACCCGGTCGACAACCTCGTGATCCTCGGAGCGCTTCTCTGACGTCGACCCCCTCCTGCGGTCCCCCGGTTGTCCTTCGGGGGGAGGGGAAGCCAACGTGGGGGCGCGGTCTGAAGCCGCGTCCCCGCGTCGGCGTATCCGCACGTGCGGGACCGACGACCGCGGGCCCCTTCTCACCACCGGATTCACGATGCGCCTTCCGACGAACTTCCACACTGCGGCCCTCGGGCTCCTCGTCCTTCTCGCCCTTCCGGCCTCACTCCACGCTCAGGAGTCCACGACCCGAGGCTTCGTGGTCGGGCTCCACGCGACAGGTGCGACCCTGACCGTCGAAGATGGGGACCGGGCCGATGCGGGCGGCGGGGGCCTCTTCGTCGGATACGGCCTCAATCGGAGGTTCACCCTCTTTGCGCAGGTCGACGGGGCGCGCTTCGACGAGCAGTCGACGGGCGCGGTCGAGGGCGACTGGACGCTCGGACACTTCGACCTCGGCCTGCGCTTCAACTTCGCGAATTCGCTGCGGAGCTGGATTCCCTTCCTTCAGGCGTCCCTCGGCCGGAGAGCCGTGAACGTAGTCGATCCCATCGTCGACGGAACCGCCGAGGAGGAGGTCGATTTCTCCGGCGGCAGCCTCACATTGGGCGGGGGCATCTCGTACTACCTGAGCCGGTCCTGGTCCATCGAGGCCGCGCTGCTGTTCACGGGCGGCGAGTTCACGACCCTCCGGGTCGACGACGTCTCCATCTCGGGCTTCGACGAGGATGCAACCTCGAGGCGTTTCAACCTCGGCGTCCGCTGGTGGCCGTGAGGTCGGCCCGACCCGGCCGCGCTACGCCTCCGCTCCGCCGCCGTCGCGCCGCAGCGCATCCAGCTGGGCCTGCTGACTCGGCGTGAGAAGGTTCTTGATGCGAACCAGCATCTCGAGATGAGCCTGCTTGATGTCCCGCTCCCGGTCGAGAACACGGTTCATCTGATCCGCGGCCCGGTCGAGGTCGATCCGATCACCGCGCGTGATCCGGCCCAGCTCCTGGACTTCGTCGAGTAGCTCCCACTGGAGTCCGAGTACCCTGCCCTGCAGCTCCTGGATCAGCCTCGAGATCGCGTCGCGCTGCTCATCGTCCAGCTGGATCGCCCGCCGGTTCTGCATGATGAGCTCCGGGGGATAGAGCGTCGCGAACAGCGGGTCCTCACGGATCGCGGCATCGGGGGGTTGCGCGGCCTGCGCGAAGACCGGGGCGGCCACGCCGAGGGAAAGGGTCAGAGTGAGGATGGCCAACCGTCGCATCGTCTTCACGAGTCCCTCCCTGCGTTCTCGGGGTCGCTGTCGTCCGGCGGCGATCCGAATCCTCGGACCGATGTACCGAACGAGGGCACGGCGCCCAGGTCGAGTCCGGGCGTACTGAGGAGCGCGTCCGTGGGGGAACTCCACGCCCCCGAAGCGACATCGGCGCTATAGCTGGTCACGAGCCGCTCGAACTCCCGATCCGCGCGAGACGGGCTCGCGAACAGCAACGCCGCGACCGTGGCTGCGGCCGCGAGCGACAGCCACGACTCGGGGCGGGCGAATATTCCCGGGCGGCGGGCGGGCTGTCCGATCTCATCGCCGCGTCGCTCATCTCGTCCACCCCTCCCGGGCCGCTCTTCCGCCGCCGCCTCGGCGCTCGCTCGAGACATCATCGCCTCGAAGTCGGGTACCGAGGTACGGCGACGCTCGTCGCGCCGCAGTCGCTCGAATTCCTCCCTCAGGAGATCGTCTTCGTTTCGCTGGGTCACTGGGCACCTCCGTCCACGTCGGATTCGGAAAGCAGCGCCCTCAGGCCCTTCTTCCCGCGGTCATAATGTACGCGTGCCGAACCGATGGACACCCCCATCACATCGGCGGCTTCCCGGACCGTCAGGCCCTGGTAGAACACCAGATTCAGGACCTCGGACTGTCGATCGGACAGCTCTGCCAGCGCAGCGCGCAGCCGCTCGGCGCGCCGCGATTCGAACACGACTTCGTCGGGGGCCGCAGGCGCCTGCCCGAGCGCCACGGGCTCCCCCGCCAACCCCTCCGTCTTCTCCCGATGGAGACGGACGCGGCGCCGTTGCTCCATCGCAGTGAGCCGGATGACGCCGAACAGCCAGGTTCGGAAGGTCGAGTTTCCCCCGAATCGCGCACGGCCCGAGATCACCTTCACGTATGCGGTCTGTAACACGTCCTCGGCCTCCATCTCGTTCCACGCGCAGCACGCACAGGCCCAGCCGAAGCTCTGCTCGTGCAGTGATGCGAGCCGTGCCGCGAGCTCGTCGGACGAAATGGACGTTTCGGTCATACAGGTCCGGCGCTGAGACTCGGCTTCCTGGAGTGAGTGAGTCGAGCGGGCAAGGTATATGACGAGTGCCCCGATTCGCTCGTGGCGCGACGCGCACGGTGCATGGTTCGGTCTCGACCGGGGTGCCCTCCCCGGCCATGCGCGCCGGCGCGCTCCGCGATCCGCGCGGACCCGTTGCGCCAGACCGGCGGTACAGTGGGTCGACGCCGCGATTCGTGCACACCGATTCCCCTCGTGAGGACCCGCTGCCATGAGACTCATTGCGATCCTTCTGACGTTCGGCCTGCTCGTGGGCGGTACGCCCGGGCCCGGAGCGGACGCCGCCGTCACCCTGACGGTGACGGTCACCGACCTCCGCAACGCTACCGGAACCGTCGGACTCGCTCTCTACGACGAGAGCGCCATGTCCGACTTTCCCGACGCCGACCCGATCCGAACCGACTCGATCCCGGCCGACGTGTCGGGCGTCGAGGTCCGCTTCCCGGATCTGCCGGAAGGCCGCTACGCCCTGGCCGCGATCCACGACGAAAGCGGCAACGGGGTCCTCGACTCCAACGACTGGGGCATGCCGGTGGAGGGCTTCGGCTTCTCGAACGACGTGATGGGGCAGATGGGCCCGCCGAGCTTCGAGAGCGCGGCATTCTCGGTCGAGGAGGACCGGACGGTCTCCATCTCGATGATCTACATGGGCGGCGACTGAGCGAGGTCCAGCTGCACGACGACCTCCGCCTCGGGGTGCCGTAGGGCGAGGGCTCCGGTCGGGGGCCGGTTGGACCTGTTCGACCCGGTCGGGCGACTGCGCGGGGAGCGTCAGACCACCTGCCCGGTTCCGACCCGACGCGGGCGCGGCGCTATCCCGCGGGTGCCCACCGCTCGATGAGGGTGTCCAGCAGCTCATGCACCGGCTCCCGAGCGTCGCCGGCGTTGGCGACGATGACGATGATCCGGTCCGCATCGGGAATCAGCCCGACGAAGGCGTACCATGCGGTATTCGAACCGTTGTGCCAGATCATCCGACGTCCCGACGGGTCGGTAGCATCGACCCAGCCGTACGCATAGTCGCCGAGACCGCCGCGATGGAGCCTCCGGAATTCCTCGCTCGACAGAAGGCCGTCGACGCCGAGCTCCCCCTCGAGGTGCTCCTGGGCGTACCGGGAGAGGTCCCGGATGGACATGTGAAGAGTGCCTGCAGGGCCGAGCGCAGCCGGATTGTCGAGTCCGGGGAAGGACACGAGTTCGCCCTCGGCGTTCCTCCGATGTCCCCTGGGCTGGTCGACGATATCCAGCGAGCCGGGGGCGCCGAAGCCCGCAGACGAGAGTCCCAGCGGTGTCAGTACACGTTCACGTAGAAGCTGCTGCCACGGCTCGCCGACCCGTGATTCGAGGGCGGACCCCAGCGCCATGTAGCCGAGATTCGAGTAGAGCATCTCCGTCCCGGGCTCGTATTCCGGCCCCGCCTCCAAAGCCTCCGACACGACCTCCCGGCGCTGCTCGTCGTACGGTAGCTCGAGGGTCCGTGCGGAGCCCAACCACCATCGCGGCGGGTTCCGGGGAAAGCCGGCCGTGTGCTGGGCGAGGGCGGAGGCCGGCACCGTGTCGAAGTCGGTCCCCGCCGCAGCTGGAAAGACTTCGCCGAGGGTCAGATTCCACGAGAACTCCCCTTCCGCGGCCAGTCTGGACGCAAGCGTCGAGGTGAACGACTTCGTGACGGACCCGATGTGCCACAGATCGTCGAGCGTCGCGACCTCGTCGGAGCCGACGTCACGTACGCCGGCCACGCCTTCCGCCAGCACCGAGTCGCTGGACGCGACGGTCGCCACGAGCGCCGGGATGCCCGCCTGGAGACGGGTCTGCTCGAGCAGCGCCGACAGGTCGCCGACGGCTTGTCCCTCGACGGCAGACGGGACCACGACAGCGGCGGATACGAGTGTGGTCACCAGTTTCGAGCGGACCATGTATCGCGGCCTGAAGGGGGTCTTGATGGTTGGAGCGGTCCTGCAAACTGAACGCGTGACCCGGAGCACGAGCAAGGAGACCCGGGGTCTCGACGTCATGCCGGTTCCTTCGTGAACAGCAGGTAGAGCACGGGCACGACGAGCAACGTGAGGAACGTCGATACGAGCAGGCCGCCGATGATGACCGACGGTCGGTGCGCACGTCGGTCCCGGGTTCCCGGCGCTGCGGGTACCGTCCTCGCGCCCGGCACCCGACGGCGGCAGGAGGCGCCCCGACCCTCGCTCCGCACCCCTGACGCAAAGGAGTTCGTGCTCCACCGCGAACCGGTCCGTAGCTTGGATGGCATCGGGTAGCCGGGCGTGTCTCGTCCGGTACCGTCACGCATTCCGGAGAGAGGGACGTCGATGGCGCAGGAAGACGAGTTCGGAGCCGGGCTGGACAACGCCTTCGAGGTTCTGGGGATGGATGAGGAGGCGCCCTCCGAGCGCCGAGGATCCTCGGGTCGGCGGCGGGGGCGTGACGACGAGGAGGCGGAAGAGTTGACGCTCCGCTTCGTGGACCGTGAGGGCGTACTCCTCCTGGACGACGGCACACTGCCGCCCCTCCCGGACGAGCGCCGTCGAGGGCGGCGAGGGACGTCGGAGGACGCGGTGTGGGAGCGGGATCTCTCCGCGCTCCCGCGAAACCAGATCGGCGAGTGGATCCGGAAGCTCGACCACAAGCTCACGCCGAGGACGGGGCTCAGGGCGTACGATCCGAAGGAGGAGGGGTGGCACGAGCGGACCTCCGCCGGCCCCGATCCGGCGGACGCTCCCGATCTCTCCGGAGTGAAGCGCGTGCTCCTCCTGGTCCACGGGACGTTCAGCCATTCCGGCGCCCTCCTGAAGCAGATCGTGGAAGAGGACTCGGGGGCGGGAGAGAACTTCCTCGACTGGGTCGCCACGACGTACGACAGGGTGCTCACCTTCGACCACCCGACCCTCGCCTCCAGCCCGGTGATCAACGCGCATGCGCTGGCCCGCGCCCTCGGCGACTACGGGGGAGATATCGACGTCGTCTGCCACAGTCGTGGCGGCCTCGTCACTCGGTGGTGGCTGGAGGGCTTCGACCGCGGCCCGGGGCGTCGTCGGGTCGTCTTCGTCGCATCTCCGCTGGCCGGGACGGGACTGGCTGCACCACCCAACCTGCGCTCCTCTCTGAGCATGCTGAGCAATGTCGCGCGGGCGCTGGGTACCGCTGCCGCGGCCGCACCCTTCCTCGTCTTCGTGTCGGGGGTGTTCAAGGTGGTGGGGTCGGTCTCGAATCTGGCCGCGAAGACGCCTGCGCTGGACGCGGCGGTGGCCCTCGTACCCGGGCTGGCCGCGCAGCAGCGGGTAGGGAACACACCCGAGATCCACAGTCTCCGCGCCGCTCCGCCGGATCCGGCGGGCCTGTACTTCGCGGTACGTGCCAACTTCGAGCCGGTCGCGCCGGGGTGGAAGTTCTGGAAGTACTTCCGGGCCGACCAGGCGAAGAACATCGGCGCGGACACCATCTTCACGGGCCACAACGACCTCGTGGTCGACAGCGGCTCGATGGTGGAGCTGTCCGATACGGTGGTCATCCCCGGTGGACAGGTGCTCGACTTCGGCACGACCGACGTGGTGCATCACACGAACTACTTCAGCAACGAGCGCACGCTCCGCTTCATCGAGGATGTGCTCAGCGACGGGCCGGGTCTCCATGCCTGAGCGGGGACTTCGCCTCGATCCCCTGGTGGAGCTCGCGGGACGTGAGGGCGCCGACCCCGTGGAGCGGGCACGCGCGTGGCGATGTGCAGTGCGCTTTCCGAGAGAACCCGACATGGACCGGCGCCTCGACGGGCTCTTCCCGGGACTCGTGTCCGCCCAGGACGATCCCGACGAGCTCCGCCGGCTCCTCGAGTGCGCGCGGGAACTCCCTCTTCCGGAGGTCCTGCGGGTGGCGGGATCGCTCGAGCAGTCTCCCGACCGCGTGGTGCAGGCGGAGGCCCGTCGACTCCTCGCGGGGTCGGCGGGGGGAGGCGCCTACCTCAACCTTCTGGAGAGGACGCTCACCCGTAGGGATGCGGAAGACGCCTTTGCCCTCGCCTGCGTGCAGCGACCCCCGCAGGTGCCCGACAGTCTGATCGCTGCGCTGACCTCGGCCGAAGAGGACCAGCCGGGTGACCCCGTCCCCTTCTGGTGCGCTGTCGCGGCAGCGCGTCACGGACGAACCGGTCGCCTGGTCGACTACGCAACCGGCCACCGCGAGGGACCCAACTTCACGTGGGGCGCGCCCGGCCCGGCCTACGAGCGCCTGGCCTCGGTCCGACCCCTCCCCCCCGCCCTGCTCGTCGAGATGCTGCGGGCCGCAGGGATCGATGATCCCACCGATGCGGATCAGGTTCGTCGCGGCAACCTCCTGCTCTGGGGGCTGACGGGAATCGCCGATGCCTTCGGTGACGTGCCCGAAACGACAGAATCCGATCCGATCCGCGGCAGGGAGGAGTCGCCGGGCGTGGTCGAGACCGACGATCCCGGGGCATCGGTCCTGAAGCTGCTCTCTCGCCTCGAAGGCGAAAAGGCGCTCAGCGAGTCGCCCGAGTGGGTCATCGGGGAGGGAAACGCGATCATCCAGCGGGCGATGGACGTGCCACCGATGGACGACCGCGCGCTGGGTCGCGCGATCCTGCGAACGGTGGGCCGCCCGCACGGGTTGGACACGGCGCAGCTCAGCGCCCTCGCATATCGATTCGGGAGCGTGAACGCCCTCATCGAGGATGCGGCCGCCGACCTCGGGGCACCCGGACGAGAGGCCTTCCTGAGCTACCTGGCGGACGAGACCGCCGGTCGCGCGGCCACCCCCTTTCGTGGCTCCGGCGGCGGCGGCTCCGCAGATCCGGAGGCCGTACGCTACCTCGCCGGGCTCATGCAGCCCGGGGGTGCCTCACCGCGGCAACCCGCGAAAGGGCATGACGGTCGAGCTGCCGAAGAGCGCGGCGGCGCGAGCAGTGGGGCCCATCCGCCCACATCCGCTCCGATGCCTCCAGCGTCGATGCCGGCAGCCTCGCCGCCTCGACCGGACCAGCAGCAACAACAGCAGCAGCAGCAGCAGCAGCAACAACAACAGCAGCAGCAGCAACGGCAGGAGCCGACCCAGGTACCGATGGCGATGTCGGTCGGTCCCGAGAGGCCCCCGGCCGCTGCGCCTCCCCGGATGCTCACCCGCACTCCGCACATGGACCTCGACGCCGATGCACCGGTGGCTCCCGGCACCCTCATCGAGGTCGCGGTATGGACCGATCAGGAGGCGGCGCGCGACGGGGAGGCGGTCGCGCCTGTGCGGGTGTCGCTGCCCGAGGGGATCGACGAGATCGAGCTCCGTGTTCGGCTGGTGACAACGGGACACCTGCGGGTCGTGGGCCCCGAGGTTCGGGCGCTGACGCTCGACTGGAACCACGCCCGGAGCGCCGCGACCGCCCGCTTCACGGTCGAGGTGCGTTCGCTCGAAGAGTTACGGGCGCAACTCGCGGAGGGCGCGGACGGGCGGGAAGCCGGCATCATGGCGCTCTTCGACCATGCGGGTCGCCCATCGGGGTCCGTGGCGAGGCGGATCACCCTCGATCTGCCGGCCGACGTGTCCACGGATCGCCCTTCCGCCGCAGACGAGCCCCCGGAGGAAGCACCCGCGGAGCTCGAGGTCGATTCCGCCGCCATGGCGGCCGACCTGCAGGTGACGATGGTCCACATCCCAGGAGATCCGCGGGACCGGTTTCTCTGCACGGTCACCTCCCCTCATGTGGATCTGGGGCTGGAGCCGGAGCCGTGGCACGCGGGAGAGGGTAGGGCCGTGGTCGACGAGGCGCTCGGTCGCTTCATCGACGCCGACCCGAAGCACCGCGCTTCCGAGCTGCGGGGGGCGGGCTACGGGTTCTTCGAGAACGCTCCCACGAACTTCCAGGCGTACTTCTGGCACCACCACGACCATGTGCCCGGCTTCGAGACGATCTCGATCGTCACGACCGAAGACACCCTGCCGTGGGAGTTGATGGTGCCCACGCGAGACGACCCGGGGGACGACGATCCGATCTACCCCCTGGGCGTCGAGTACGACATCGGGCGGTGGACGAGCCCGAAGGTGAAGGCCGCCCCGCAGCGGATCCCGCTCGGGCGGGGGATCGTGGTGGCACCCCGCTACAGGAAGCTTCACCTCGAGTGGGCGGAGGACGAGGTCAAGGCGGTCTCCGAGGGGTTTGGCGCGACCGCCCTGACCCCGGCCAGTGGAGATGATCTGGAGCAGGCGCTCTACGACGGTGACCCGGGCCTCTTTCACTTCGTCGGGCACGGCTACGCGGAGGGGGCCTTCCAGGAGTTGGCCCTCGACAACGACGAGCGGATCGGCGAGAACGTCCTCCGCGATTGGCTGAAGCTCTCCCGCTATCTGCGACGGGGACCGACGCTGGTCGTCCTGAACGCCTGCGAAGTGGGTCGACCCGAGCCCCGACTGATGGGCTCGGGCGGCATCCCGGCGGTCTTCATCGCGGAGCGCGCGGCCGCGGTACTCGCACCGATCTGGAGCGTGAAGGACTCGGTCGCGAAGGACGTCGCGGACCGCTTCTACGCGGCGCTGCGAGAGCGGCCGGGCGTTCCGATTCCGCGGATACTGCGGGAGATCCGACGACTCTCGTACGGCCGCGGGGACGACGTCGAGGACAGCTACGCCGCGTACTGCTTCTACGGAGACCCGCACGCGACGGCGGAGATCAGCCCGGCGGAGTAGGTGGTACCGGCCACCAGATCGACCCCGATCGGTTACGGCTTCGTCTCCTCCCCCTGCGGAGTCCGTCACCGGCGGACGGCAACTTGGACATCCTGCCTCCGTGCGGTCGGTGGCGGGCCGGGCCCCCGGGGCCGGAATCCGAGTCGTCTTCCAGGAGTTCGCATGTTTCGCCGAGCCACGCTGGTCCTCGCCCTGATCGCCCTCGCGGCGTGTCAGGACGAGCCTGTAACCCCCACCTCTCCCGAGTACGAGTCGATCGACGCGACGGCGGATATCCTCGCACGCGGCGATATCTTCGTTCTCACCCTGCTTCACAACAACGATGGCGAGTCCGCGCTCCTCCCCGACGGCGAGATCGGTGGGGTGGCACGATTCGCGAGCCTGGTCGAGAAGCTCCGATGGGGCGGCGAGCGGTGCCTCTCCTTCTTCCGGAATCCCCTCCGCAAGTGCGACGCGATTCTCGTCTCGTCCGGCGACAACTTCCTCGCGGGTCCGCAGTTCAACGCCAGCCTGGAGCTTCCCGCGGGGACGCCTTTCTACGACGCCGTCGCCCTCGATCGGCTGCGGTACGACGCGGTCGCGATCGGGAACCACGAGTTCGACTTCGGGCCGGACGTCCTCGCCGACTTCATCGGCGGATTCGAGGAGTCCGCGCCCCCCTTCCTGAGCGCGAATCTCGATGTGTCTGGGGAGCCGGAACTCGCTGCGCTCGAGGCCAGCGGTCGGATCGCCCGAAGCGTGATCGTGGAGACCTCCGGCGGACCGGTGGGGATCATCGGTGCGACGAGCCCGCGTCTTGCCACGATCTCCAGCCCACGCAGCGTGCAGGTCGACCAGGCCGTCGCCCTGCGGATCAACGCGGAGGCCGAAGCGCTCGAAGCCAGCGGCGTGGACCGGATCATCCTCATCAGCCACCTGCAGAGCCTGGAGGAGGACAAGGCGCTGATCGGGCTGCTGCGTGGCGTCGACATCGTGGTGGCGGGCGGCGGCGACGAACTCCTCGCCTCGCGACGCTCCCGCCTGCTACCGGGAGATGAGGCGGTCGACGACTACCCGGTGATCGTGCGCGACGCCGCGGGGCACCGCGTACCGGTCGTGACCACTGCGGGGAGCTATCGCTACGTGGGACGTCTCGAGGTGGTCTTCTTCAAGGGCCGCGTCATCTGGTTCGATCGGAACTCGGGGCCCGTCGCCGTCGTCGGGCGCGGCACCGACGCGCAGATCGAGGCGGACGTCGAGGCTCCGGTTGCTGCCTCGGTGGCCGATCTCGCCAGCAACGTCATCGGATCGACGGGCGTCGGTCTCGACGGCGTCCGGGCGAACATCCGTACCCGCGAGACCAACCTCGGGAATCTCATCGCCGACGCACATCTCGCGGTCGCGCGTGATCTCGGCCCCAGCTTCGGCATCGCGAGTGTGGATGTCGCGCTCCAGAATGGCGGCGGGATCCGCAACGACGACGTGCTCCCCGCCGGGCCGATCACCGAGCTGAACACCTTCGAGGTGCTCCCCTTCTCCAATGTGCTCTCCGTCGTCGAAGGGGTGAGCCGGGATCGCTTCAGGGAGATCCTCGAGAATGTGGTGTCGCGGGTGGAGTTCACCGACGGACGCTTCGCGCAGATCGCCGGATTCACACTGGAGTACGATGCTGCCGCGACCGCGCAGGTCATCGACGTGCCGACCGGCGCGATCACCACCGCTGGGGAGCGGGTGCGGAGCGTGACCCTCTCGGGCGGCGAGGCGATCGTGGTGGATGGCATCGTCCAGCCCGGTGCACCAATCAACATCGCAACGATCAACTTCCTCGCTGCGGGCGGCGACCAGTACCCGATGGCCGACCTCGCGTCGACCAACCTCGGCTTCACCTACCAGCAGGTACTGGAGACCTTCGTCGAGGATGCGAGTTTCCTCGGCGGGACCGTCTCCGCGACGGACTACCCGGCCGGCGGTGAGGGGAGGATCATTCGCCGGAACTGAGGTGCGGCCCGGAGCGGGCCACCGATCGGATCGGAGTGGGGGGAGCGGCGGAATCTCGTCGCTCCCCCCATGTCGTCTCTGCCTTGCCCATCCATGGCGCGATGTGATGCGACACAGTCGGGCGATCTGGTGTGACAGCGAGACTTCTGCGGCACGTCACGAGCCCGCGAGTCGCTCCTTCCATCGCTCCACCACCCGGTAGACGGTCGGCAGCACCAGGAGTGTCAGGAGAGTCGACGTGGCGATGCCGCCGATGACCACGGTCGCCAGCGGGCGCTGCAGCTCCGCGCCGGGCGAGTTCGACAAGGCCATGGGAATGAATCCGAAGCTCGCGGCCAGGGCGGTCATGAGAACCGGGCGCAGGCGGGTTGCCGCACCCTCGAGCAGCGCCTCGTCGAGATCCCGACCCTCGTCTCGAAGCTGGTTCACGTAGCTCACCATGACCACACCGTTGAGCACGGCGATCCCGAATACCGCGATGAACCCGATGATGGCCGACGTACTCAGGTTGAGTCCGGCGATCCAGAGGGCGCCGATGCCCCCCACGAGTGCGAAGGGTACGTTGAGCATGATCAACGCGGCGTGGCGCACCGTTCCGAAGGCTCCGAAGAGGAGCAGGAAGATGACCACGACCGCTATCGGAAGAAGGATCGACAGGCGACGCAGCGCCGTCTGCTGATTCTTGTACTGACCGCCCCATTCCAGCGCGTAGCCTTCGGGCAGGCTCAGGTCCCTGGCGAGCACATCCGATGCCTCGGCCACGAAGCTGCCCACGTCGCGCCCCCTGATGTTCGCCCCGACCACGACCATTCGCTGGCCGCCCTCGTGAGCGTACGCTTCGGGCGACTCGTGACGCTCGACCCGGGCCACGGCACCCAGCGACAGCAGACCGCCCTCGGCTCTGGCTACCGGCAGCCGGGCCATCCGGATCGGGTCCACGCGGTTGCCTTCCGGGGCTCGCACGACCACGTCGATACGGCGGGGACCGTCCACGATCTGGGTAGCTACCGACGCACCGAGCGCCAACTCCACCTGGTGCCCGATCGCGTCGCTGGACAACCCGTACCGTGAGAGGGCATCGCGGTTCAGTTCGACTCTCATCTCCGACACCCGTGCCGCCGAGCTGACCTTGACGTCGGCCGCTCCGGGCACGGTCGGCAGAATCGCTTCGACCCGATGCGCCAGCGCTGCGAGACGCTCCGGATCCGATCCGAAGATCTTCACCCCCACATCCGTGGTGATGCCGGTCTCGGCCTCGTCGAGGCGCATCTGGATCGGCTGGGTGAAGGCATACTCGAGCCCCGGCACCTGTTGCAGGACCGAGTCCATCGCGGCCAACAGCGACTCCTTGCCGTCGACGGTCCACTGGTCCCGAGGCGTGAGCATGACGTAGGTGTCGCTCTCGTACGTGCCCATCGCCTCGGTGGCCAGGTCCGGTCGACCCAACTTGCTCACGACCTGATCCACCTCCGGGAGCTCCAGCAGCGCCGCTTCGAGTGCCGTGGAGAAGTCCGCGCCGGTCTCCAGCGCCGTCGAGGCGGGGCGCAGTCCCTGAACGAGGACGCTGCCTTCGTCGAGCCGGGGCATGAACTCGGTTCCCAGACGTGTGCCGCTGTAGACGGCACCGCTTACGAGGAGCAGAGCGACGCCGGCAACGGCGCCGGGCCGGGTCAGGGTGGCTGCGAGCAGTCCGCGGTATCCGTCTCTGAAGCGATCGAAGAGAGGGGTGTCGGGCTCCCTGGCATTCACCAGAAACATGCGGGCCGCGGCGGGCACGAAGGTCAGCGCGAGGAGGAGTGAGCCCAGGACTGCCGCGATGACGGTGAAGGCCATCGGCACGAACATCTTCCTCGACGTCCCCTCCAGGGCGAAGATCGGCAGATAGACGGCGATGATGATGGTGATCCCGAAGACGATGGGACGCCCCACCTCGGTGGCCGCTTCTCTCATGCGCCGGACAGCGCTCTTCCGGGACTCGTCGTCGGAGTCGGCCGCCGACACCTCGGAGCGACGCATGATGTTCTCGACCATGACCACCGATGCATCGACCAGGAGCCCGAAGTCCAACGCCCCCAGGCTCATGAGGTTGGCAGAGAACCCGAAGATGCGCATGGAGATGAAGGCCCACAGCATCGACAGCGGAATCACCAGCGCCACGATGACCGAAGCGGCCACATTGCGCAGGAAGGCCCACAGGAGGATGACCACGAGGGTCGCCCCCAGGAGAAGGTTCTTCTCGATGGTGTGTGTGGTCTGCTCCACCAGGTTGGCCTGGTTGTAGAACGGCACCAGCTCCACGCCGGCGGGAAGCGTCGTCCTGACCCGTTCCACACGCGCCTCGATGGCTGCGATCACGTCCTGGGCATTGGCACCCTTGCGCATGATCACCATCCCGGCGACCACCTCACCCTCACCGTCGAGCGTGACCGCACCCTGCCGGGGAAGCGGCCCGCGTTCCACCGTGGCCACCTCGTGCAGGAGAATGGGTGTTCCCTCTCGAGTCACCACGGGCACCTGCGCCAGCTCGGAGAGATCGGAGAGGCGCGCCTGCCCGCGGACCACGTGACGCTCTCCACGTGCCTCGACGTAGGTGCCGCCGAAGTTGCGATTGTTGGTCGCCACGGCCGCCTCCAGATCTCCGAGCGTCAACCCGGTACGGTCGAGGCGGAGCGGGTCCGAGATGACGTGGTACTGCTCCACGAAGCCCCCCCAGGCGTTGACCTCGGCGACCCCCTCCACCGTCCGCAACTGCGGAGCGATCGTGTACTCCTGCAGCGTCTTCACCGCCATCAGGTCCCACGACGGGTCGGTGGAGCGCAGGACGTACTGATACACCTCGCCCATCGCAGTGGAGACGGGCCCGAGCGCCGGTCGTACGCCCGATGGCAGATCAGCCGCCACCCCTCCCAGCCGCTCCGCCACCACCTGTCGGGCGAAGTAGAGATCCACGCCGTCGTCGAAGATCACCTGTACCATCGAGAGGCCGAACTTCGTGGTAGAGCGAACGGACCGGGTGGCGGGCAACCCGAGGAGGGAGCGCTCGATGGGAAAGGTGACGAGCTGCTCCACATCCTCGGGTGCCATGCCCGGTGCCTCTGCGATGACGCTGACCGAATTGGCGGTCAGATCGGGAAAGGCCTCGAACGGAAGGCTCACGAAAGACCACAGCCCGACGACCATCAGTGTGGCGATACCACCCGCGATGAAGAGCTGCTGCCGAAGCGAGAAGCGGATCAGGCGCTCGATCATCCCTGGTCCTCCACCTCGCCGCCACGGTCGGCGGTCGCTTTCAGGAACGGAGCCCCGCCGACGACGACGCGCACCGCCTCACCGAGTCCCGTGACCAGGAGAGCTCCCCCCGCGAGGGGCTGAAGCTGGACCGGCACGGCCCGGTATCGTCCGGGTTCCTCCTCGACGAAGACGGACGGCTCGCCATCAACCTGCTGTACGGCCTCCCCGGGCAGCTCGACGCCGATTCGGGTATCCGCCTCCAGGAGCTCGACCCGGGCGAACATGCCGGGCCGGGCGCCGGCCGGGGCATCCAGGACTTCCACACGAACCTCCACGGTGCGTGTAGCC
>Ga0207419_1000312_pt1 | contig 41156 bp, 33 predicted proteins | sample ElkSloMetagenome_4_FD_184723 | JGI IMG/M metagenome (GOLD analysis project Ga0207419, IMG submission 184723) | Hot spring microbial communities from Elkhorn Slough, Monterey Bay, USA - MD2A (version 2) | ecosystem: Environmental > Aquatic > Marine > Intertidal zone > Estuary: Microbial mat ...
CTCGGGACGATTCAGCGTCAGGGTCGCTACGCCGCGTTCGTCCTTGCTCAGTGTCAGATTATTCGTCATAAGGATGCTATTTGATTAACCACGAAGGGCACGAAGGACACGAAGAAAAGATTAATTCATGAAACGCTTGATCCCGCTCTTCAGGATTTCGCAGTTGAAATTCATCAGGAGTCCGGTTTTGATGTTCGCGAGCTTCATGTAGGTGATCAACTGGGCTTCGTGGATGTTGTTCAGTTTATCGACGCTTTTCAGTTCCACGATCAGTTGCTCACCTACGAGCAGGTCCATTCGATAACCACAATCCAGGTTCATCCCCTTGTAATGAACCGGTAGGGGAACCTGCAGGCGAAACGGAATTCCTTTCAGACTCAGTTCTCGCGCCAGGCATTGTTCATAGGCCGACTCCAGCAGTCCTGGACCCAGGTGACGGTGGACCTCGATTGCGCAGCCAATCACGACACCGGATAAGGAATCAAAATCCTTGTCTTCCTTCGTGCACTTCGTGTCCTTCGTGGTTGCCATCAAATTTTGGCCGCCTACATTCGGAACACGCCGTAGCCCGGCTTTTCCATCGGGGCGTTGGCGGTGGCGGCCAGCGCTAGGGCGAGGATGCGGCGGGTGTCGATCGGGTCGATGATGCCGTCGTCCCAGAGACGGGCCGTCGCGTAGTAAGGATTGCCCTGGGCTTCGTACTGGGCCTGGATCGGCGCCTTGAATTCAGACTCTTCTCCGCTGGACCACTCAGCGCCACGAGCTTCGATGGCGTCGCGCTTGACCGTGGCCAGGACGCTGGCGGCCTGCTCACCGCCCATCACCGAGATGCGCGCGTTCGGCCAGGTCCACAGGAATCGCGGCTGGTAGGCCCGTCCGCACATTGCGTAGTTGCCGGCGCCGAAGGAGCCGCCGATGATGACGGTAAATTTAGGCACGTGCGAACACGCCACGGCGGTGACCATCTTGGCGCCGTCCTTGGCGATGCCGGACTGCTCGTATTTCCTGCCGACCATGAAGCCGGTGATGTTCTGCAGGAACACCAGCGGAATATTGCGCTGGTTGCAGAGCTGGATGAAATGGGCGCCCTTGACGGCCGATTCGGAGAACAGGATGCCGTTGTTAGCCACGATGCCGACGGGAAAGCCGTGGATATGGGCAAAGCCGCACACCAGAGTGGTGCCGTAACGGGCCTTGAATTCGGAAAATTCCGAGCCGTCGACGAGGCGTGCGATGATCTCGCGCACTTCGAAGGGGTAGCGCGTGTCGGTGGGCAGGATGCCGTAGAGGTCGTCCGACGGATACGCCGGATCGACGATATCGTTCATTCGCGAGCGCCCGCCCGCCGGGCGATTCAGGTTGGCGACTAGCTCACGCGCGATCGCCAGGGCGTGCGTATCGTCTTCGGCGAAATGATCGGCCACTCCGGACAGCCGCGTATGCGTGTCCGCGCCGCCCAGGGTTTCAGCGTCGACTTCTTCACCGGTCGCGGCTTTGACCAACGGCGGGCCGCCGAGGAAGATCGTGCCCTGTTCACGCACGATGACCGCCTCATCGCACATGGCGGGCACGTAAGCGCCGCCGGCGGTGCAAGATCCCATCACCAGGGCGATCTGTGGAATGTTTCGAGCCGACAGGCGAGCCTGATTGTAGAAAATCCGGCCGAAATGATCGCGGTCTGGAAAGACTTCGTCCTGCAGCGGCAGAAATGCCCCGCCGGAATCGACGAGATAAAGACAGGGCAGATGGTTTTCCAGAGCGATTTCTTGGGCTCGAAGGTGTTTCTTGACCGTCATCGGGTAATAAGTCCCGCCTTTGACCGTCGCGTCGTTGGCAACGACCAGACATTCGACGCCGCTGATGCGTCCGATGCCGGCGATGACGCCCGCGCCGGGTGCGGCGTCGTCATAGAGGCCGTGGGCGGCGAGAGGCGAAATTTCGAGAAACGGACTTCCGGAATCAAGCAGTCGTCTGACGCGCTCGCGCGGCAGCAGCTTTCCTCGGTTTTCGTGTTTTTCCCGGGACCGCTCCGGCCCGCCCAAGGCCGCTGATTCCAGTGCGCCGCGCAGATCGGCAGCCAGGCCGCGGTGGTGCGCTTCGCGCTCGCGAAATTCGGCATCCTGGCGATTGACTTGGCTGTCGAGGCGCGCCATGCGGGCATCCTTGGATCAAAGCGTCGCATTGTAGCCCGTTGCTGGCGCTGCGGGCGATCGCCTCATTCCCGGCGGATGCGCACACCCTCCCGGCGGAGGTTTCGGCTCAGGCGTTCGGGATAGTCGGCGGGGAGGCCCCAGAGGAACTCGACGCTGCCCTGTTCCAAGCCGCGCTCGTCCGGCGGCAGATCGCTGCGCACGGCGAGAATCATGTCGGTGCTGGCCCAAGGGTGGTCGTACCAGTAGCGATGCCCCGTGATGTCGAAGCCGCGCTGGCTGGCACCATAGGAGACATCGACCACTTCGAGGCGATCGGCGGCCTTGACGAGGGCGAACTCCTCGGGCGTGAGCTCGAGATTGCGTTCGCCGATCCTCGGCCCGCCACCCATAAACAGGCGGGCCGAGCGCAGGGCGCCGTCCGCCGAGGACAGGGTCACGATCAGGCGTTGAACGACCTCGTTCATGGCCGGCAGGCGGTTCATGAAATCCGAATGCGGGACGTCGGCTGCGGCCAGATAGACCGTGCCGAGGCGCAATGTGCTGCGAATCGACTCATCCAAGGTCGCGTGGCGCGAATGGAGTGTCTGGAGCGCCGAGGTGACGACGCGCCCGCCGGCGGACCAGGCCACGATGTGGATGCGTCGGGCCTCGGACTTTTCGGCAAGCAGTTCGATCAGTGTGACCAGGGCGTCCGCTGCGCGATAGGCGCGCCGGACATCGCCGCCGCTGCCGTAGGCGGCCAGATTCTGTCGCGTCGGCCAGGCGAAGGCCATGGAGGTCATGTCTCGCCCCATAAAATGGTCCATCTGGGCGGCAAAGACGTTGGCGTTGTAGAAATTAACCCGAGCTCCGTGTACATAAATAAGGAGATCGCGATCACGAGCGGCGGCAATCGAGGCGTTGAGGTCCGCAATCAGCCATCCGATCGAATCGTTTCGGTTCGCCCGTGTCGACGCCTGATCGGCCAGATCGAGGCGACCGGCCTCGATCAGACCAGAGACCGACAGGGGTACTTCCGTCGCGCGCTCGCTCTGGCGAGAGAGATCGGCGAGCTCGGACCAGCTCAGATCCGGGCCACCGAAAGCGATCAGCGAAAGTCCGAGGCTCAGGGAATTGGCCTCAGTGTTGCCGTAATTGATTCGCTGCAGATCGTCGTCTCGCGCACGCGTCGTTGCGTAATACACGCGTCGAGGTTTCCAGCGCTCGGACTCCGGGATATGGCCCAGAGGGCTGACCGCGAGCTCGCTGAACAGGACGGGCGTGGGCATCAGCGGTTGGAGGGCGGGGGTACTGCAAGCCAGCAGGAAGGCGGCGCAGCACAGTATGGCAGCGCCTTTAATAGTTGTGGCGGATGGGGTCGGTAGCCGTGGTTGCATGGTAGTGAGAAAGTCGTAGCGTAGGCAGAATAGTGCCACCTCGACCTGATCGGTGAAAGGCCTCGCGCTGCCTTCGAGAGTGAATAAATCGGCTTGCTCCGCCTGGATTCAGCGAGTTATAATGCCGGGCTTAGTCATCAACGGTGATCGGGGCTTTTGCACAAAGCCCGTCCTTGGGATCGAAAGAAGCGATCTTCAAAGGGGGTTTTCTGGAAAAGCCCGGTCGCCAGTAACCGAAACGAAAATGGAGTTGCAGGCAGTCATGTCATTGACCGCAGAAAAGAAAGCAGAAGTTGTCAAAGAGCATCAGCTCTCGGAAGGCGATACGGGATCACCCGAAGTTCAAGTTGCGCTGCTGACCGCACGAATTCAGCACCTGACCGATCACTTCGCGGACCACAAGAAGGATCATCACTCCCGTCGAGGCCTGCTAAAGCTGGTCAACCAGCGCCGGTCACTGCTGGCCTACGTCAAGAAAAAGGACGTTCAGCGCTACCGCGATCTTATTCAGAAGCTGGGCCTGCGTCGTTAAGACGTCGACCGACCGCAAGGACGAACGACACCCCGGCAGCGCACGCTGTTCCGGGGTGTTTGTTATTTGGATTTCGAGCAATAAAGCAAATATTTGGAGTGATATAGCGTGTTAAACAAGATCAGTGAATCCTTCCAGTTCGGTCAGCACGAGGTGCTGCTGGAAACGGGCCACGTGGCCCGCCAGGCCGACGGTGCCGTATTGGTCACCATGGCCGACACCGTTGTGTTGGTGACTGCCGTCGCTCGCAAGGAAGTCAAGCCGGGGCAGGCCTTCTTTCCGCTGACCTGCAACTATCAGGAAAAATTCTATGCGGCCGGTCGGATTCCCGGCGGGTTCTTCAAGCGCGAGGGCCGTCCAACGGAAAAGGAAACGCTGACCTCCCGACTGATCGATCGCCCCCTGCGACCGTTGTTTCCCAAAGGCTTCATGAATGAGGTCCAGGTCATCGCGACGGTTATGTCGGCCAACCCTGAGGTGGATGCCGACATTCCATCGCTGATCGGTGCCTCGGCGGCGTTGTCCATTGCTGGCGTTCCCTTCGATGGCCCCATCGGTGCCGCGCGCATCGGCTTTGTGGACGGGGAATATGTCATCAATCCGACGACCACAGAGCTCGAAACCTCTCGCCTGGATCTTGTCGTGGCCGGAACCTCAAAGGCGGTCCTGATGGTTGAATCTGAGGCCGATTTGCTGAGCGAAGACGAAATGCTGGGTGCTGTGACTTTTGGCCATGAGCAAATGCAGACCGCCATCCAGGCGATCGAGCGTCTGGTCGAAAAGGCCGGCAAGCCGAAATGGGACTGGCAAGCGCCCGCCAAGCCCGAAGGCGTGGCCGAAAAGGTCGAAGCCGAGGCTAAAAGCGCTCTTGCCGAGGCCTACAGCCATACGGAAAAAGCGGCTCGCCGCGAGGCCATCGGCAAGGTGCGCGATGCCGTGATCGAAAAGCTCTGCGCCGAAGATGACGACAACGCGCTGCCCGTCGACGAGGTCAAAGATGCCTTCGGCGCGATGGAGAAGGGCTTCGTCCGCGACCGCATCCTGTCGGGCAATCCACGCATTGATGGCCGCGACCTGACGACGGTTCGCCCCCTGGACATGAAGCTCGGTGTCTTCCCCCGCACCCATGGCTCGGCCATGTTTACGCGAGGTGAAACGCAGGCGCTCGTGGTCACGACGCTGGGCACGGGCCGCGACGCGCAGATTATCGACGCGCCGGCCGGTGAATCGAAAGAGCAGTTCATGCTGCACTACAACTTTCCGCCGTACTGCGTGGGCGAAACCAGCTTCATGCTCGGGCCCAAGCGCCGCGAAATCGGCCACGGCCGCCTGGCCAAGCGTGCTCTGAATGCCGTCGTTCCGCAGGGCGAAGAGTTCCCCTACGTGCTGCGTCTCGTGTCTGAAATCACCGAATCGAACGGGTCGAGTTCCATGGCCTCGGTCTGCGGGGGATCCCTGGCGCTGATGGATGCCGGTGTTCCCGTCAAGACGCCGGTGGCCGGTATCGCGATGGGTCTGATCAAAGACGGTGACCGCTTTGCCGTCCTGACCGACATCCTGGGTGATGAGGATCACCTTGGCGACATGGATTTCAAGGTGGCTGGATCCCAGGACGGCGTGACCGCGCTGCAGATGGATATCAAGATCGACGGCATTACCGAGGAAATCATGCGCGTCGCGCTGGCCCAGGCGACCGATGCCCGCCGCCATATCCTGGCGCAGATGAACGAAGTGATCAGCACGCCGCGCGAAGAAATGAGCGAGTACGCGCCGCGCCTGTTCACCATGAAGGTGCATCCGGACAAGATCCGTGACGTGATCGGCAAGGGTGGTGCGACCATTCGCGCCATCACCGAGGAAACCGGCACGACGATCGATATCCAGGACGATGGAACCGTGACCATTGCCTCGGTCAACCAGGCCGCGGCGGACGCCGCCCGCACCCGTATCGAGCAGATCACCGCCGACGTGGAAGTCGGCACGGTCTACGAGGGCACGGTGACCAAGATCATGAACTTTGGCGCCTTCGTCACGATTCTCCCGGGCAAGGACGGGCTGGTCCACATCTCCCAGATCTCCGATAAGCGGGTCGAAAACGTGACCGATGAGCTGGCTGAAGGAGACAAGGTCAAAGTCAAGGTGCTGGAAGTCGACAAACAGGGTCGAATCCGCCTGAGCATGAAGGCCCTGAACGAAAGCTCAGACGCCGAAAGCTGAGGGCGATAGAGACGCGAAACGGCCCTCCGGTCATCCGGGGGCCGTTTTTTTTTGGTCTTGTTATCGACTCAGGATGTCTTATCCTAGAACGGCAGAAAAAATCGATCGAAGCGTTCGAAATGAATTTGCTGATACCCATTTCTCCTGGAGAACTGCTGGACAAGCTCAGCATTCTCGAGATCAAGGCCGAGCGCATCGACGACCTGGAGAAGTCTGCGAATATCCAGCGCGAACAGGCCCTGCTGGAAGATGCCTGGGATGGTTCCGGACTGGACTCCGAGGAGATTCGAGCCCTGCAGGCCGATCTGAAGCTAGTCAATGAAGCATTGTGGGACATCGAGGACGCCATTCGTTTGTGCGAGAAGACCGGCAATTTCGGAGATCGCTTCATCGAGTTAGCCCGCTCCGTTTACATCACTAATGACCGTCGGGCGGCGCTGAAAAAAGACATCAACAAGGCGCTGGGCTCAGTCATCGTCGAAGAGAAGTCCTATCAGGACTATCGCGGGGCCCCATGATCGGTCCCCGGATGGCTCGGTCCTTAAATCGTCTACGGCAACCATCTACGGGAATGCCCATGAAAATCAAAAGCTGCTATTCGTCGATTCTGGCCCTTCTCTTTCTAGCGGCCGTTCCGGGCCAGGCGCAGACCCCGCCCCCAGGTCAGTCAGCCACACCTGGCGAGGAGTCGGCTGCGGTGTCCCAATCCCCGACCATGAGCTTTGCGGGTGATCGTTACCGCGTGGGCGTGGGGATCGATACGGAATTCGATTTCTTCGGGGAATTCCTCCTTACACTGACAGAGGATTCCCGCTCGGCATGGCTGGCGGAGGGCTGGTTGGGCCGAAAGGGCGCCGGCGGCGTCAAGCTCAACTATCACTGGCTTTTCGATGGTGAGCGCGCACAGGGTGTGGATGGCGAGGTGTATACGGACGGCCGAGTGGCCAAGCTGTTTCTGGCCGCCGATGAAAATCAGCGCGACGATCGCAAGCTGACCTTCGGTGGCGGCTACGAATACCAGGACTGGTTCTTCAGCGCCTATGGCATGCGTGCGCTGACCGATGAGCGCCGGGTCAATCAGTTCATCGAGTTTGAAGACATCCTTGTCGATGGCACGATTGATGGCCGCGGCTTTACTCGGGTTGATTCACTGGAGAGAGTCACTGACCTGTTCGAAGCTCCTTATGAGTGGGGCGCCGGTCTTCGGGGTGGACGCTATTTCGACAACCAGCTGCTCCGCCTTCGCGGTGGCCTCGATTATGAGGACGGCGACTTCGGTGCGTCCCAGCTGACCGCGTCAGTCAATCTGGACAAGTTCTTCGCTTATACCCCTCATGGACTGTCACTGCGGGCCGGTTTTGCCCGTAAGCGCGGCGATTTCGAGGACGATCGAAACGACCTCCGAGCCAGCCTGGTTTACAGCTACAGCTTTGGCCGTCGCCACCAGCCGCGTACAGCGTTCCGTGAGGAGACGGTTCAGGTTCAGCCCGAGCCACGTTTCGAAGAGCGCGCTGTCGCCTCGGAAGTCACCCTGACAGATCGCGCCACCTTCGAATTCGACAGTGCTCGCCTGCAGCCGGCGATCGAAGCGACGCTCGATGAGGTGCTCTCAGCCGTCAAGGAGGGCGGCCTTGTCGGGGCGATCCAGGTCGGCGGACACACCTGCAATATCGGCACGGAGCGCTACAATCAGCAGCTCAGCGAGCGGCGTGCCCAGGCCGTGGTCGACTATCTCGTATCCCGCGGCCTATCCTCCGATCAGGTCGTTGCGCGCGGCTACGGCGAGCTCGAGCCGCGCTTTTCGAATGAATCCGAGGAAGGTCGCTCGCGCAATCGGCGCGTCGAGATCAGCTTCGTGACCGAGCAATCGCGGACCGAGCGCATTCGGGTAACGCCCGAGGGTCCGATCACGGAAATTCGTCAGGTCGAAGTCCCCGTAGAAGCTCCCTGGATCCGACGTGCCCTGCGCAATCCCGTGCAGCACAAGCGTATCGTCGACTACTACCGCTACCAAGAAGTGACAGAAACGCTGACTCCGGGCGAGGTCGTTTTCGACAACACGGCGCCAGATGCGGCCGACGACCAGTTCGTTGTGCAGACCGGGTCGTCGGACAACGCCCTCGACGTACTGGCCAACGACAGCGACCCGGACGGCGACGCTCTAAGCCTGGTTTCGGTCGGCACGGCGTCCAGCGGTCAGGTGGAAGTCGCCGGCGGCGTGCTGGTCTACACCCCGACTGCCGGCTTCATCGGATCGGACTCTTTCAGCTACACGGTCGATGATGGTTTCGGCGGACAGGCCCAGGCCAATGTCAGCATTACGATCAGCGAGCCGAACGAAAATCCCGTGGCCGCCGACGACAGCGCCTCGACGGTTGCGGGAGAGGCCGTGGCCATCGACGTGCTGGCCAACGATAGCGATGCGGACGGCGACACTCTGAGCGTGGTGTCCTTCAGTCAGCCCGGTAATGGCAGCGTCAGTCAGGACGGCAACGTGCTGGTCTACACGCCGGCCGATGGTTTCACGGGCAGCGACAGCTTCACCTATGGGATTGCCGACGGTCGCGGTGGTGAAGCCGTGGCAACGGTCGCGGTCAGCGTTGCCACACCAGGGCCTAATCGCCCGCCTGTTGCCAACCCGGATGCTGCAAGCGGTCCGGCCGGCAGAGTCATCATTGTTGACGTCCTAGCAAATGATTTCGATCCGGATGGTGACCCTCTTACTGTCATAGAGGTCGAGCAGATTTCAGCCGCGCCGAGCACAATCACGATCAACGCCGACGGCACCATCGGTTTCGAAATCAGTGAGAATTGCAACGGTCGGAATCTTTTTCGCTACACCATCGCCGATCCCGATGGCGCAACGGCTTCGGCCTTGATCAATGTGACGCGAATAAACTCGGACGCGGCGAGAACTGATGCGCTCGACGTTGAGCAGTTGAGCTGCGTGAACTAGGTTCCCTAGCCTTCGCAGCCAAGGGCCTGGCCTGCTGGCCGTTTTCCGGGTTCAGGTGGCCTGGAGCGCCAGGTCTGTACGCTCAATGACCTCATCGACAGTGATCAGGTCCATGACGCCGGGCCGCTCGATGCGCCGTCCCCAGCGTAGATTCTCCGCCTCCGAATTAAGGAATCGACGTGCAGCGGCCGGGTAATGGTCAACGCAGTGATGAAGGCTTCCGAGCGGACCGGATCGACGCGCCCAGGTCGCGGCGTAAAGCCCGACCACTGGAGTTCCCAGCGAAGCGCCGAAATGGGCCGGCCCGGAATCTGGCGTGATCAGGCAGGCGGCGCGATCGATCATCGCAAGGAGCTGCGGCAAGGTGTCCTGACCGATCAGATCGACCGGAGTCCCGCGCATGCGGTCGCGTATTGCCGCGCCCAGGTCTCGCTCGCCTTCGCTGGGACCGCCGACGAGGATGACCGGGCGCTTCTGCTGTCCAAGGAGGTGGTCGGCGATGGCCGCGTAGCCGGCTGCATGCCAGTTGCGCCGAGGATGGCTGGATGCCGGGCTGATCAACACGGCCCGCTTTGCCTCCGGCTGATGTTGCCTGGCAAAGGCTCTGGCCTCATCGGGGATGGGCAGTCGGCGGTCCACCGGCCTTGGCTCGGCCTCGAGGACACGGGCGAACTCGAGAAAGGCCAGAGCCTGGTGCTGACGGCGTACAGCAGCAATTCTTTCGTTGATTGCCAAGCCATGGCCCTCGCGGCTTCGCTCGCTATCGAATCCGATGCGGCGCTTCGCCCGAATCCAGCGCGACATCAGATTGGCTCGCGCCGAGACCTGAGCCAGCAGCAGGACGTCGAAGGAGCGACGTCGCAGTTTCCGGCGGATCTCGAGCAAGCCTCTCAGGCCTGAGCGCTTGTCGTATCGGATAAACTCGACGCCCGGCAGAGCGGCGACCAGGCCATGTTCCAGCGCACCGATGACCCAGGTAATGCTGGCCTCGGGCCAGCGTCGCTGCAAGGCGCGCACAAGTGGAACGCAGTTGCAAACATCGCCGAGGGCGGACAGCCGAAAAAGACAGATGCGCTGCGGTGGAGGAAAGGGTTTCGACACGACAACCTAGGCGTAAGATTGGAGGGGTATGGAGCGAGATCAACCGACATCAACGCACGCGCTGATCCAGTGGGGCCACTGCTCTATTCTATACAACGTCAACCGAGTCCAGACGGTCAGCCGTGAGTGGTTCGAACCCCGCTTCTGGGCCCTGCGCGGTTTGATTCGGCGTCACTTCGAGGGTCGAGGCCAGGCTCTCGCCGTCGAGACGCCGGTGGGGCCGGTGGTGCTGAGGTGTTTCCAGAGAGGCGGCTGGATTGCGCGCCTCGTCGCCGACCGTTATCTTTACCTGGGTCAGGCTCGCAGCCGCGCATTTCGAGAATTCGTCCTGCTCCAGGCGCTTTTCAAGCAGGGCCTGCCCGTGCCCGAACCCCTTCTGGCCCTCTGCGAGCGGTCCGGCCTGACCTATCGTGCCGCCCTGATCACCCACGAGATTGCGGGCGCGCAGACTCTGGCCGACCTGGCAGCGGAACTGCAGCGCGAGGACTGGGCGGAGCTGCGAGCAAGCCTTGACTCGTTCTTCGCTGCGGGAGTCCGGCATCCGGACCTAAACGCGAAAAACATCCTTCGGGATCGCAGCGGGCGCTGGTATCTGATCGATTTCGACCGGGCGCGGCAGGGGACGTCTCCAGCCGACCCTCGACCCATGCTGAGGCGCTTGAAAAGATCCCTGTGTTCCCTGGGTCTGCCCGCCGACGCGTCGGCCCTGGGAGCGGAGTGAATCCCTTAGTGGATGCTGATCGCTGCTTGATCAGCGCAGGCCGAGACCGGCACGGACGCGCCCGAGGAGCGAATCCTCCGCAAACTGACCTGACTTGTAGCTGCCCGCTCGAACTCCCGTACACAGCTCGGCCGCCTGCAGCGCATTATCGACGGCATAGACTCGAAACATGTCGTTCGTGCAGGCTTTGACGACCTCACGATCGACCATCAGCTCGACGCAGTTTGGGCGGGGGATGACCACGGCCTGCTGGCCGCTCAGACCGGCCTGGCGGCAGAAGTCAAACCAGGACTCGATGCGCTCGTTGATGTTGTCCACGCCGAGCACCTGCCCGTGTACCCCGACTTCGCCGATCAGCGCGACGTCCTGACGCAGCTTCGCTGAGGCCAGGCCGCCGATCAGAGCGGTCATTCGCGCGAGATCGAGTCCGGAATCCTGCTCGCAGGGGAAATCCGGGTCGGCGGCGGTCAGCTGGAACGTCGCGGTCAGACCGGGCTCTGAGTCGATTCTTGCCAGGCGAACGAGCGCCATCGCCAGCCGCATCGTGTCCGCCCGGCCCTCGGCGCTGTGCATCTGCAAATGGCCGCTCGCCGCGATTCCGGCGCTGACCATGACCGGCAGAGCGGTCACGATCTTGCCCAGGGTATCGCAAGCCACGCCAGGAACGGTGCCATCGGCGTGGCCGTGAACGCGAATCGTCGAATGACCCTCCTCGAAGACGCGGAGCGCGCGTCGGACCAGCACGCCGTGGCGCTGCGAGCGCTGTGTCAGGGCGCGTTCGACGTGCTCATCAACGACCTCATTGGACTCATCGCCCTGCGCGATGGCGGCCGCTTCTCGAGCGAGGTCGCCGATTTCACCGAAGCGGGCGGTCAGGCGTCCGGCTTCGGGCGAGCGCCGCGCGCCGAATTCGATCATGGCGAGCAGCGCAGAGCGGTCGAAATGTGGAAGCTCTTCGTGGCGTACCAGGCTGCCAAGATAGCGGACGTAGTGGCTTTGACCTACCTTGTCCCGGGCCAGGCTGTCGTCGAAGTCGACCAGAATCTGGAACAGTTCGGGGAAGTCGCGGTCCTCCCGGGCCAGCTTCTCGAAGGTCCCGCGATTTCCGATCAGCACCACGCGCACGTCGATCGGAATCGGCTCGGGCTTCAGGGACTGCGCGGAGTAGGGCCAGCCGAGCTCTGGCGGAACGACCTCGGACAGGCCCGTCCTCAGCGTTCGCATCAGCATGCGCCAGCACCCGGGCTCGGACAACAGGTCAGCGGCGTCGAGAATCAGAAAACCGCCGTCGGCCTCGAGGAGAGCGCCGGTGCGGATTCCGCGGAACGAGCTCACCGCTCGATTGCCGCTGAGCCAGGCCGGGTCGATCGTGCCGAAGAGATTGGCAACCGATGGCTGACCGGCATACACCGTCGGGGCTTTGCGGCGATCCGCCCGAGCCGTCAGGACGTTGACACCGTAGAGCAGGGTTGGGTCAGCGAGGTGAGAGGTATCGCGTCCGACGCGCTTCTCGACGATGTCATCGATGATCTCGCGCAGATAGATATCGAGGCCATCGGCGCGGAATCGCTTCGTGACCTCGGTCGTCATCTCGCCCAGGATGCGCGCGGTTTCAGTGGCGTTGATCTGTTCGATGTGCTGGATGGCCTGTTGCCAGATCTGGTCGATCTCATGGGCGAAGCGATTGACCTCGGGCTGCCAGCGCTCGGCTTTCTTCAGCGCTTTCAAACGATCTTCCTCGCGCGCCTGGCCCTGAGACACGAGATTTCGATACTCCTCCGGGGACACGGTCTTGCCCATCACGACGGGATAGATACTGACCCGCGAGGTCGGGCCCGATTGCGTGCGCATCAGAGCGAGCCCGTCGTCGGCGAGCCGCGCCTCCACCGGCTTGATTTTGTGGCGAATCTCGCGTTCCGCGGCTTCCTTGCGCGCCTCGCGTCGCGATCGAATCGGATCGTTTTTCAGAATTTCGGGAAGCCGGTCGCGCACGAACAGACTGATGCGAGTCATGGCTTGCTGAAACTGGCGCCCTTGGCCACCGGTCAGAACGATCAATCGAGGCCGGTCTGGATGGGCAAAATTGTGGACGTAGCAAAAGTCCAGGGACCGACGGGGAGCCGGCTTGAGCTCATCGAGCAGGCTGTGAACGAGGGCGCGCCGCCCGCTGGCCTCGCTTCCCCGCAAATAGGGATTGTGATGCCAGCTCTGAGAGGTCAGGGCCAGGCGCAGGGCCTGGCGCGCGTCGCTCTGTCCGACGACGCCGATCGATTGGGGGGCCTTGCGAGTGGATTTCTCCTTGACGCTGTCTTTTTCCGGCGTCCAACGAAGCTTTTCCGGCGCAACCGTGAAATTCACCATGCCTGTCCCTCGAATTCGATGATCAATCACTCCAGCCGCCGTGTTGATGACCGCGGTGCTATCGATTCAATTTACACCAAAGTGCGACGGGGGACACGCCGTGAATCCGGAACGTGCCACCGTTCGCTCCGCCTTGGTATCACTCGGCTGGAGTCGTGGCGCGCGCCCTCGATTCAGTGAAGGCCACCCAGGCTTCGGCGCAGGTTCGAGCCTGTTCGATCATGGGAAGATGGCCCACCGCGGGCAGGATCAGCGATTCGCAGTCGCCCAATAGCGTCTGGACCACCGTCGCGCCATCAGGGTGCAGCACCTGATCGGCCTGACCCCATATCAGCAAAGCGGGAACAGATAAGTTGCGCGCCAGGGTTTCGACGGGCTCGGAGTCATGGCGCATGGCGTCGAAAATGCGCTCGGCCTGGGCCGAAGAGCGCTGGCCTCGTGCGACCAGGAAGCGCTGCAGCGGGCCCGGAACCCAGGGCGGTCGGACGAAGCAGTAGTCGAGCAACCGCAGAAAATCGGCGCGATTGCGCACGACCAGCGGATTGTGCCTTCCCTCGGCCACCTCCCGAAAGACGGCCGAGTGGCGAGCGCTGTGCAGGCCACCCGGGGCCAGAAGCCAAAGCGCGCGCACTCGATCGGGTGCCTCGCGCGCCATAGCCAGGGACAGATAGCCCCCCATGGAGCTGCCGCCGAGGTAGAAATGGCGGATTCCCATGCGGTCGAGCCAGTCCAGGATTTCTCGTGCGCGGTCCTCGATCCTCAGGCTGCTGCGTTCGGACAATTCGGTGTCGCCGAAGCCGGGGATATCCGGAGCGATGATGCGGAAATGGGCTCGAAGCCAGCGCGACGCTTGGCAGAAGTGGTGCGCATCGGCGTTGAAACCATGGAGAAGCACCAGGGGCTCGCCCTTGCCACCCTCGAGAAAATGCCAGCCGTGCGCCCGCTTAGAACGCAGGCCGCAGCGCAGGCGTTCGAGGGCCAGAAACGCCCGCGCTAGAGGCGCTGGCAGCACCCACCAGAGCAGGCCCGTCGCGACCGCTATCAGTACCAGCAGAAACCAGAAAAGGAATGTGTCCACGGTCTCGATCTCCCGAATCGCCCATCCTCCATGTCCAGCTTGAAAGAGTACCGCATGCCGGGCTGTCAATGAGTCGCTTACACTACGGCGCTTTCGCGTTGATGGCGCTTGAGAAGATGAATCAGTTTCGAGGAATGGTGGTGTTGACCGCTGCCATGGTGCTTATCGTCGCCAGCGCCAATTATCTGGTCCAGTTCCCGGTCAACGATTGGCTGACCTGGGGCGCGCTGACCTATCCCGTGTCCTATTTCATCACCGATCTGACCAATCGCTTCTACGGGAAAGCGCGGGCACGGCGCGTGGTGTTCGTCGGATTCTTCCTGGCGGTGCTGCTGTCTATCGTTCTGGCCAGTCCGAGAATTGCCCTGGCGTCGGGAAGCGCCTTTCTGGTTTCGCAGCTGATCGATGTGATGATTTTCGATCGACTTCGCTCACGGCGATGGTGGCAGGCACCGCTTCTGTCCTCGACGCTCGGATCCCTGGTCGATACGGCACTTTTTTTCGCTCTTGCCTTTTACGGCACCGACATGCCCTGGGTCACGCTGGCCATCGGTGACTACGCGGTGAAGGTGGCGATTGCCGTGATGCTTCTGCTGCCCTGGTGGCTGCTGGCGCGCCGTGGGTGAGTTCTTTTCTGTCGCCTGTGCTGCCACCTGGGCGCTGGCGGTCATTCTGTTTCGGCGCTCCGGCGAAACCCTGCCGCCTTTCGAGCTGAACCTGTTCAAAAACTGGCTGGCCGTACTGGTCATGGTTCCGACCCTGCTGGTCTTCCACGGTTGGTCTCTGCCGGACTATTCGCCGATGGAATGGCTCATCGTGCTGGTTTCCGGAGTGATCGGTATCGCCATTGCCGATACCTGGTACCTGCGCGCCCTCAATCTCATGGGGGCCAGCCGCACGGGGGTGGTCGCCATGCTGTTTTCGCCCTTCGTGATTGTCCTATCCAGTCTGTTCCTCGCCGAGTCCTTACGGCCCGTGCAGTATCTGGGGTTCATCATTGTTCTCGCGGGGATCTTGCTGGTCACCTGGCGGCGTAATCGTCAGGATATTTCGATGCGAGCACTTAAGTCGGGATGCGTCTACGGTATCGGCTCAGTCGCGCTGATGGCGATCGGAATCGTGATGGTCAAGCCGATCCTCGAGAGCCACGCCTTTCTCTGGACCGTGGGCCTGAGGCTGCTTGCCGGAGCCGTGGTTATGATGCTGTTCGTGTGGTTGGCGCGCACCGGTTCGGTCGTTCTCGCGCACTATCGCTCGCCCCAGCCCTGGGGCACGATCGTCCTGGGAAGCCTGCTCGGGAGCTATCTGTCGATGATTCTCTGGCTGGCGGGCTACAAATTGACCAATGCCTCCGTCGCCGCAGTCCTGAACGAGACGGCGGGCGCGTTTATCGTTCTGTTTGCCTGGTGGCTGCTGAAAGAAGAGATGAATCTGAAGCGCGGACTCGGGGTTGCCCTCGCGTTCATCGGGGTAGCGGTGGTCGTCGTGGTCTGAATTGTCCGCAAGCGTGCGGGCAGGGTGATTCGATGTACTCTGTACAGCCCTTCTCCCCGAGGCGCGAGCGATGAACGACGAGGCAGGAAAGGTCAGGACGCGTCGAGTCCAGCAGGCGATTCTGGGCCTCCTTATCGCTTCGCTTCTGGTGCTGGCGTCCTGGTCCGGATGGATCGACCGCAACGCGCAGGATCAGGCCCACGCGATGCTGACCCGCGCTCTCGTGACCTACGCGGTCGCGCGTTCCTTAAACGGGGTGATTTCGGTCATACAGGAGACTGAAATTGCGGTGCAACCAGCCGGGGTCGGCGTCAAGCTTGCGCCGGGAGAAATCCTCGATCCGGTCAACGATCTTATCGAGCAGTTCTCCTGGGTGATGCTGGCATCGGCCGCCTCCCTCGGAATTCAACGGCTGCTCCTCGAAATCAGCCAGTGGTCGGGCATGACTCTGGTATTGGCCGTCAGTGCGATGCTCTGGCTTCTCGCGCTCGCCGGCGCATCTGGTCGCAGCGGGCGAGTCTGGCTCGGGCGAGTCCTGCTTCTGGCGGTGTTTCTGCGCTTTTCTGCCCCCCTTGTGATGCTGGCCTCCGACGCGATTTACCAGCTGTTTCTCGACCCGGTGTATACGAGCGCCAGTGCCCAGATCGGGCAGACACAAAGCGAGCTGACCCGGCTGCATGAACAGGCCTCGGCAGACGTTGAGGAGGAGAACAGTGAGGAGGGGATCCTTGCATGGTTGGGGCGAACCAGCGACCAGTTCCGATTCACCGATCGCATCGAGCGCTATCAGGCCCTGTTTACCCGCCTGACAGAAAACGTGATCGAACTGGTGGCCGTCTTCGTTCTACAGACCATCCTGCTGCCGCTCCTCTTTCTGTGGCTGCTGCTTCGGATCTGGCGCCAGCTCCTGCGCCTGTCCTCAGAGTAAGGATTTCAGCGGTCGAGGCCCTCATCGCTCCCGCTGGCGTCATTCTGGCGGGATGGGCTGGACTTGTCTGCCTCATTGCCCTGAGGATTCTCGAGGCCCGGGACCGGATCGAATCCGCCCTCGCAGAAAGGATTGCAGCGTAGGATGCGATAGGCCGTCAGGAGGCTGCCGCGCAGGGCACCGTGGTGCTCGATCGCCTGGAGCCCGTAGATCGAGCAGCTGGGAGTGAATCGACACTGGCGACCCAACCAGGGCGAAAGCAGGTAGCGATAGGCCTTGATGAGCCCGATGAGGAGAGACTTCATTCCCTTGCTCTCGGAATCGGTCTGCGATATATAATGACTGGTTTTCTCATTTCTGACTTCAGAGGCCGCGACCATCGATGTCAAGCACCACAGTCAAGATCCCCAAGAATTACAAGCCTTCGGAAGACGAAGAGTACATGAATCCCCAGCAGTTGGAGTATTTCCGGCAGAAGTTGCTTGCCTGGCGGAACAGCCTTATCGAGGAGTCGCAGGAAACCATCAACAATCTCCGCGGCGAAGTTCGCGATGTGGGTGATGAAGCCGAGCGGGCCAGTCGAGAGACGGAGAACAGTCTGGAGCTGCGCACGCGCGACCGGTACCGGAAGCTGATCGGGAAGATCGATGAAGCTCTGTCCCGAATCGATGACGGTTCCTACGGCTACTGTGAGGAAACCGGCGAAGAAATCGGCCTCGCCCGCCTCGAGGCCCGTCCTAACGCCACGCTTTGCCTCGATGCGCAGGAGCGTTGGGAGTTGAAGCAGAAACAGATGCGTGACAGCCGCTAGTTTTCAGGCTGGGAATCTTGGTAAATCCTGACCGCTTGGGGCATGATGGGGCCGTCAGGTTCGGTGGGGACTCTCGCGAGGCTTGCCCGACAAGGGTCGTTTTCCATTTCAGAGGAAATTCCATGAATAAGCTCTTTCATTTACTCTCTTTAACTTTGCTCCTTGTCCTGCTGGCAACGCCGGTCATGGCCCAGGAAGATCCCTACGACAATCGTTGGTACATCGGCGCGGCGGGTGGTCTGGTCTGGCCCGACAGCGATCGACTGGGCGACGACCGGCCCGAGATGCATTACGGCATTCATTTCGGTCGATTTCTCTCGCCAGCCTTCAGCCTTGACCTGCGCCTGGACCGCTACGAGTTCGATTACGACAGCGGCGTCATGGCCACGGGCGATATCACTCAGCAGTCCTACGGGCTGGTCGGGCGCTACCATTTCATCGAAGGTCGGACGCGTCCCTACGTTCTGGGAGGTTTGGGTATCCAGGATCACGACAATTTCTTCGATGACGGGCGCGATATGTATGCCTCGGTCGGCCTGGGATTCCTGCATGAATTCAGCGACCGCTTCAGCATGCGGCTGGAGGCCGAATACCGACGCGACAACGATCGCTCAACGATTGACCAGGAGCGCGGTTTCAGCGACACGCTCGTAACGCTGGGTTTCAATATTCCCTTTGGCGAGCGCCCGCGGGCGCAGGCTCCTGAGCCCGCTCCGCGTCCGGTTCGCCGAGCGCCAGACCCTGCACCGGCCCCCACACCTCCACCGGAGCCGGAGCCGGAGCCGGAGCCAGAAGTGATCTTCGAGTTTTCCTCCGAGGTGACCTTCGGATTGAATTCTGCCGAGCTACGGCCAGCCGCGATTGCTGAACTCAATGAAGCTATTGAAATGCTGGCAAGGCACTCCGAGCTGACTCTGATTCAGGTGGCTGGCTACACCTGCGATCTTGGAGACAGCGACTACAACCGCCAGCTGTCGCAGCGACGCGCCGAGGCGGTGCATGACTATCTGGTCGAAAATGGCATTGCCGATGAGCGCTTGTCGGTGCGTGGCTTCGGTGAAGCGCGACCGAAGGTCCCGAACAACTCGGATGCGAACCGCCGTGAAAATCGCCGTGTCGAACTGCGAGTGATGGAACGCAGCGACCGCTGATCCAGCGGATCCAAGCAGGAGACGTAAGCCGGGTCGGGGCCTCCGATCCGGCTTTTTTATGCGTTAGTTGTCCCGGCTCGACTCGCTGCGGGCGACGTTCTGAATCGCCTTCAGCATGGCGTTGAGGCCGTTGGCCCGCGTCGGCGAAAGATGCTCGCTCAGTCCAATCTCGCTGACGAAACGTGGTTCCGAGGCAAGAATTTCCGAGGCGCTGCGTTCGGAATAGACGCGCAACAAAAGCGCAATGAGGCCGGAGACGATCGCCGCGTCGGAGTTGGCCCGAAACACAAGGCGCTCCGCGTCGCCCTCGCTCACCAGCCAGACCTGGGACTGACAGCCTGCGAGCAGGCGATCGTCGGTTTTTTCCTCTGCCGCCAACGCGGGCAGGCGTTTGCCGAGATCGATCAGATACTGATAGCGATCCATCCAGTCATCGAACAAATCGAATTCATCGATGATTTCCTGCTGAGCGCTCTCGATGGTCATCGGCTTGCAACCTCCCATTGCGTTCCTTCTGGTCCGTCCTTGATCGTGATGCCCTTGCTGCTCAGCTCGTCGCGAATTCGATCGGCTTCGGCAAAGTCACGAGCCTGTCGCGCCTGTTTCCGTTGCTCGATCAATTCATCGATGGCTGCCTCATCGATTGAGGTCTCGGCTTGCCGCTGTTCGAACCAATGCTCAGGGGGCTGCTGCAGAAGATTGAGCAGGCCGGCGCTGGCCCTCAAGCGATTGGCGAGAGCAGGGCGCTCATCCTCGCCAGCGCGCCCAAGCTGGCGGGCCAGGCCGTTGATGGCGGCCAGGGCAGTCGGCGTGTTCAGGTCATCCTCCAGCGCTTCGATTACGGTGCTATCTGGCATCGCGGCATCCTTTGTCACGGCATGACCGCGCAGCAGCCCGTAGAGACGATCCAGCGTGGCGACGGCCTGTTCGAGCACGCCATCCGACCAGTCCAGCGGCTGGCGGTAGTGAGCTGACAGGAGCACATAGCGCAGTGCTTCCCCGGGCCAGCGTTTGAGCAGCTGGTGAACCGTGAGCGTATTGCCCAGGCTTTTCGACATCTTCCGTTTTTCCACGGTAACAAAGCCGTTGTGCATCCAGAAGCGGGCAAACACCTCACTGTGATGGGCGCATCGACTCTGGGCGACTTCGTTTTCATGATGCGGGAAGATCAGATCCTGGCCGCCCCCGTGAATATCGATCACCGGTCCGAGGTGGGCTGCGCTCATCGCCGAGCATTCGATATGCCATCCCGGTCGCCCTCGTCCCCAGGGGCTCGACCAGCCTGGCTGCTCGTCGTCCGAAGGCTTCCAGAGAACGAAATCTCCCGGACTTTTCTTGAATGGCGCCACATCGACCCGGGCACCGGCAATCATTTCACGACGATCTCGCCGGGACAGGCCTCCGTAGTCGGCAAAGGAATCGATGTCGAACAGAACGTGGCCCTCGGCTTGATAGGCGTGGCCCGAGGTCAGAAGGCGCTCGATCATCGCGACGATCTCATCGATGTGGTCGGTGGCCCTGGGTTCGATCGTTGGCCGCTGAACTCCGAGCGCGTCCATGTCCTTGTGATAGGCATCGGTGTAGCGCTCGGCGATGACGTCGATTCCCACGCCCTGGTCGGCCGCCGCCTGATTGATCTTGTCGTCGATGTCGGTGATATTCCGGGCATAGACGACCTGGCCGAAGCGATGGGCCAACACCTGGCGAAGGAGGTCGAAGATGACCGCCGGCCGGGCGTTTCCGATATGCGCATAGTTGTAGACGGTCGGGCCACAGGCATAGAGCGTGACGCGCTCTGGATCCAAGGGCTCGAAGGTCTCTTTGCGGCGCGTCAGGGTGTTGTAGATCTGGATGCTCATCGCGGTGTCTGGCAAAAGGGAGTACGTAGTAGAAGGGCGCTACAATGCTGCGCTGATCCCAGTTTAACGCAACCCTGGAGAAACTGATGTCCGATCACGGCGCGGCGCTTTACCATTCTCATATCGACCGTCGGCAGCGTCAGACCGAGCATGCCTTGAGCGAGTTGGGCTACGACGCGCTATTGATTCATTCCGGCCGAGCCGATCTGCGCTTTCTCGATGATCAGGGCCCGGCCTTCCGAGCCCACGCGCCCTTCGTCTCCTGGGTGCCCCAGCCCTTTGCCGAAGACAGCCTGCTGGAGGTCCGCGTTGGCCAGAAGCCTCGCCTGTGGTTCCTTCAGCCCGACGATTTCTGGCATTTTCCGCCGGACCCGCCGGCTGACTGGTGGGCCGGTGCCTTCGATATTCGCGTCTGCCGCCGAGCTGAGGAGTGGCACGAAAGTTTCAGTGCAACGCGCGCTTTTGCGGTGATCGCGCGTCCCGGCGATCTCGATCGCATCATCGGCGGCGGTGACCTGAACCCGGATGCCCTGGTGCAGCGCCTGAACGAGGATAGGACGCGAAAGACCGATTGGGAGAGCCAGTGCATCGAAAAAGCCAATCAACTGGGGGTTCGTGGCCATCGGGCCGCTGCCGACTGCTTCCGCTCAGGGGGCAGTGAGCTGGAAATTCATCTCGCCTACCTGGCTGCCGTTGAGCTCGATCAGTCCGAAATGCCCTATAACAGCATTGTCTGCTTGAACGACCACGCCGCGATCCTGCATTATCAGCATCGCTCGCCGCATCGACCGTCCGACCGCTACAGCTTTCTGATCGATGCGGGCGCTCAGTGCCATGGCTACGCCTCTGATATCACGCGCACCTGGGCGGCTGACACCGGCGGCGAATTTGCCGAGATGATCGAGGCCATGGACGAGGCTCAGCAGCGTCTGGTCGATCAGACGCGGGCCGGCCAGTCCTTTGTCGAGCTGCACCGCGAGACCCAGCTGGCGGTTGCCGGCGTCCTCGAGCAGTTCGGCATTGTGGCAATGAGCCCGCAGGCCATGGTGGAATCGGGCGTCAGCGGCTATTTCATGCCTCACGGTCTGGGCCACTTCCTGGGCGTGCAGGTGCATGACGTCGCGGGCAAGGTGTCGCCCGAAGGCAAACCGATGCTGCCGCCGGAGGCCTATCCCGCCTTGCGACTGACGCGCGATCTACAGCCCGACAACGTGGTGACGATCGAGCCGGGCTTGTATTTCATTCCCTCGTTGCTGGAGCGCCTGAAGGACAGCCAGGAGGGCCGGGCGGTGAATTGGCAGCGGGTCGATGCCCTGTCGATCTACGGTGGCATCCGGATCGAGGATAACGTTGTCGTTACGGATGACGCGCCGCGGAACTTGACCCGCGCCGCCTGGGCCGATTGATCGCATGACCGATGTCCGACTTTTGCGCTTCAGTGCGTATACAAAGGGTGGGTAGTCAATACTGCTGCCCGCGAGATGGTTGACCGGATCCGCCTGACGCGCCGACAACGCGTTTCATCGCTCACGGAGATCGAAGTGAACAGAATCAAAAATTGCCTTTTCATCGGGCTCATCCTGGTGCTCGTCCCCTTGTCCGAGGCGCAGGGCAGACTGCTGTCGGCCGAGATCGACGAAATGTGGCAGGAGGCAGCGGCAGCTCAAAGTCAGCGTGGCGCCGCAACGGCCTCGGAATCCGATTCAAGGATAGAGCGCCTAGAGCGCGCCGCGGATTTGCTGGCGAAGCTCGAAGCGGGCCTGATTGATCTGACGAGCGCCGAGCGACACCGCCTCGAGCAGATTCTCGCTATGCCGATTTCGCTACCGACGCGTGACCTCAGCAACTATCGCGGACCGCTCGGTACCCTTCAGGGGGTGGTCACGGAGGCCGGGAATCCGGCCGTGATTCCCCAGGGCCAGGTATCGGCCATTCCATTCGGCGTCGGCACATTCAATCAATTCACTGCCCCCATCGGGCCCGCAGGCAACTACGTGCTCAACGTGCCACCGGGCCGCTACGTGCTGCAGACCAATGGCCATGCCGAGCACGTCAGCGAGGCCTGGCCCGACACGACTTGCGTCAACAGCCTTCTGTGTTCGCCCTTCTACGGGGGTCAGGTGATCACCGTGGGGGACGGCACGACCTCCACACATGACTTCGAACTCGAACGCGGTGTTCGCGTGTCCGGCACTGTGACTGATGGCACGTCCTCGCCGATTGCCGGCATCAACGTAGAGGTGATTTCCCGTAATCGATTCGTTTCCGTCTCGGGATCAACCGATGCGTCCGGGGGCTATACCACCTTCGAGGCCCTGCCGGCTGGGGACTACCGCGTCATCGCTTCGTCCTTCAGCGATCCCGGCTTACTCGATGAGCTGCATGATGGTCAGGCTTGCCAGGGCTTTGAGTGCCGGCAGCTCCCGGTCACCTATCTGAGTTTCAGCGATACGGTCAATCCAACCACCGTTGATTTCACGATGGAGGCAGGCGTTGGTCTTTCCGGGACTGTCTTCGAGGCCGACGGATCGACGCCACTGGAAGGGGCGGCCGTCAATCTGGTTTCCGACGACGGATACTTTAGTTCTCAAGCGCTGACAGACGCGACCGGCGCCTACAGCTTCGAAGCCTTGCGCCCGACCGACTATCGGATTTTGATTTCCCATCCCAATCGGCTTGGGCAGATCTATCCGGGTGTAGACTGCTTTGGCCTTTCGTGCTCGGCAGACGTTGGCAGCCCTATCGCGCTGGGTGCCACCCCTGAAGTTCAGAACTTCAGCCTGTCCGCCGGCAACAGCGTGTCCGGCACGGTTCGTCGTGAGAGCGACAGCACGCCCGTTGAGGGCGCAAGAGTCTGGGTCTTCAATGGCCTGCAGGGCGGTGCATTTTCTCTTACGGATGCGGCCGGAAACTACACCGTGAACGGTCTCGCCGAAGGCACCTTTTTCGTAAGAGTCGAGCCGGATCAAGCGCTGACGCCCGGGCTGCAGCGCGCCTTCCTTGGCGATGTCAATTGTCCCGCCTCACGATGCGGTGATTTCGGGACGCCCGTGACCGTCGAGGTCGGGGATGCGCTCTCGGGTATCGATCTCAACCTCGCGGCGGGCGGCGGCTTGAGCGGGACCATGAGCGACGCCTTGAGCAATGAGATTCTCGGATTCGTGTTTGTTTCTCGCCTGGAGCTTTGGGTCGCTTCCGGCCCTTACGCGGGGGAGCTGGCCGCTCAGAGCCTGAGTGATGAATTCGGGAATTACTCGGTCAATGGTCTGATGCCTGGATCCTACAAGGCCACTTTCGGGACGAGCACGCACCTGGGGTTCATCGACACTGCTTTCGGCGGAGCGCCTTGTCCGCGGGGCTCTTGCGATCAAAGCCTGCTCCCCACCGTGTTCGTGACGGCAGGAACCGTTCTGCCAGGCATTTCGGCCACGTTGCCGCGGGGACCCGTGATTTCCGGCCGAGTGACCGATTCTGGGACTGGTCAACCGCCGGATTTATTGGCCAGAGCAGGATCCAATATTATTTCCTTCTACGGCACATCGGGCAACTACGCTAGCTTCAGCAATATCGATGGCGATGGTTTTTACCGAAGTCGAACGGGTTTTCCGACGGGCACCTTCTTCGCCTCGACCTTTACGACCCGGAATTTCCGCGGCTTTGGAGACAACTACGTCGATGAGGTTTACAACAATCTTGATTGCCCCCGGCTGCAGTGCAACGTTACCGGCGGTGGAACCGGCCTGACCGTCGCCACGAGCGATATTCCGAATGTCGATTTCAGCCTTCGGCAGGGCGGCCGCATCGAAGGCCGGGTGCGCGACAATGGCACCAGCAATGACCTGCCTGGCGTTTCCGTCGAGGTCTACGATAGCCTCGCACGCCTCGTCGATTCAGCGACAACGGACGTTCAGGGTAACTACCGGCTCGAAGGTCTGCCTGCGGGTAACTATTTTGTCCGCACGCGCAACCTCATCGGCTTCCAGGATCAGCTGCACTCGGGTGGCAGTTGCAACCCCTTCTGCGATCCGGTTCTCGGCACGCCGATCAGCGTGACCGAAGGGGGCACGGTCGGCGCCATCGATTTCAACCTGGTCCAGTCCGCGGCGCTCTCGGGCACCGTTTCCTTAAGTGGTTCTCCGTTGGGGAACGTGACCGTCGAAGTCTATGGTGCGATCGGGAATCTGCTCGGCTCCACGCTCTCAGATGCCAGCGGGGGATTCGAGTTCAATAGCCTTGGCGCCGGTGAATTCTATCTTCGTACGCGCAACACCTTTGGGCATGCGGATGTGCTCTACAACGCAGGTCCTTGCGTGGGCAATGCCTGCCAGGTTCGACGCGGCACACCGATCGTGTTAACCGCCGGAATCGAAGTGACCGGGCTTGACCTCGATCTTTCAGCCGGTGCCGTAATCAGCGGTGAAGTATCCGATCGCCTGGCGCCCACGACAAAGCTGTCGGGCGTTCGTGTCCAGCTGCTGGATGATCGCGGCGCGGTGGCCTTCGAGGGGACCACAAACGCTCTGGGCCAATTCAGCTTCGGCACGCTGGCCGCTGGCAACTATCATCTGGTGACGCGCGACACGCCTGCCTATGTCGATCAGACCTTCGGCGGAACGCCTTGCCCGAGCGCCTGCAACGGGCTCAATGGAACGCTGATTTCAGTGGCCGCCGGAGGCACCTCGTCCGGCAACGTTCTGGACTTAGCGCCTGGTGCGTCCATCAGCGGTAACGTGCTGGCCAGTGGCACGCCGTCGGTCGGTGCGATAGCACAGGTTTATAACAACAGCGGCGTGCCCGTGTTCCAGGGGCCGACCAATCCCTCCGGCAACTATGAGATCGATCAGCTGCCCGACGGCGATTTCTTCGTCCGCATCGTCAACGTGCCCGGCCACGTCTCCCAGCTCTGGGACGCGAATAACTGCAGCGGTTACTGCGATATTCTCAACGGCGATCCGGTGACCATCTCAGGCAGCAGCTCGGTCGGGTCCGTCAATTTCAATCTGCCAGCCGGCGGCGGCATCAGCGGCCGCGTCACAGACGGCAGCGCGGGCCTGGCGGCCGTTGACGTCCTGGCTTTCGATATCTCCGGCTTCATCGCGGGACGAGCAGTGACCAACGCGAGCGGCGATTACACAATCAGCGGCCTGGAAAACGGGAACTACAAGCTGAGAACCCTGAATACGGGCGGATTTGTCGACGCCGTGTTCGGTGGCAGTACCTGTTCTCCGAGCCCGTGTGTGGTGACGGCGGGGAGTACGATCAGCGTCGCCGGCGCGACCGTGTCGGGGATTGACTTCGCCTTGGCCTCCGGAAGCTCCATTTCGGGTACGGCCACGGACCAGTTCGGCAATCCGCTGATCAGCGGTAGCGCCCGCCTCCTGGATGAGAATGGCATCGAGCTCGATACCTTCGCGATTTCCGATGGCGTCTGGACTTTTGATGGCCTGGCCGATGGCACCTACTTCCTGTTGATCGAAAACAATCTCGGCTTGATTGACGAGCTTTACGCAGGAGTGCCCTGTCCGGCGGGAGCCTGCGATATTCCCGCCCTGGGCACTCCCATCGTTCTGGGTGCGCCAAGGGGGCAGGGCCAGGACGCCACCGGCATCGGGCTCACTCTGGACCGTGGTGCAAGTATCTCCGGCCGAGTGACGGATGAGCTCAGCGGTGACCCCATCATTGGTGCCAGCGTTTACGTGCGAGCCCTCAACGGAGAGCTTGCAGCGGTGGGCACCACCGACGGCCTGGGTGATTATCAGACCGCCGCAAGCCTGCCGGACGGCAGCTACTACGTGGCTACGGCAAGCGGTCAGCAGCGAGGCGTCGCTGAAAACTACATCAACGAGCTCTATCAAGACGTTCCCTGTCCGCTGGATTGCGATCTGGGGTCGGGCGGGGTGATCACCGTCTCGGGGTCGAGCGTCAACGCGATCGACTTCAGCCTGGCCAAGGGCGCCGGCGTCAGCGGTCGGGTCAACCGTCCCAATGACGATCCGCTGGTGCAGGTCGAGCTGAGGTTCTTCGACGCCGAGGGGCGCCTGGCCGGCGTGCAGCGCAGTGACTCGGAGGGGCGATATCTGCTGGAGGGGCTGCCTGCCGGCACTTATTTCGCGCACACCCGCAATGCGCTGGACCTCGCCGATGTTACTTTCGGCGATGCGCCCTGCGACGGCGACTGCGATCCGCTGGACGGTCAGCCGATCGTGGTGGGGGCCAGCGGGGTGGTGCCCGATATCGACTTTACCCTCGATGTCCCTGACCAGGTCTTTGCCGATCGCTTCGAGTAGGCCTCTGGCGCTCAGGCGCGGACGTCGTTGATCCCCCTGCCTCGCCGTGGGATTGGGCGAGCGTCTTTCAATGAAAAAGGCCCGCAAGCGCGGGCCTTTTCAATTCGGGCGGGGCGTTGTTCAGCCGCAGGCGCTTCGGCCTCAGAGCTCGCCCATTTGAGACTGCAGGTAATTCTGCTCACCAACACGATCCATCAGTTCGATCTGAGTCTCCAGCCAGTCATAGTGTCCTTCTTCATCGTCCAGGATGGTCTGAAAAAGGTCTCGGCTAACGTAATCGCGGACGGATTCACAGTAAGCCACGGCTTCGCGATACATGGGAATCGCCTCTGCTTCCAGAGCGAGGTCGCACTCAAGAAGTTCACGCGGCTTTTCACCAATTCTCAAACGCCCCAGATCCTGTAGATTCGGAAGCCCCTCAAGGAAGAGGATCCGCTTGATGATCTCGTCGGCGTGCTTCATTTCGTCGATGGATTCTTCGTATTCCTTCGCCGCGAGGTGCTTGAGACCCCAATCCTCGTACATTCGTGAATGCAGGAAATACTGGTTGATGGCCGTGAGCTCGGCCTTGAGCGCCTGATTGAGGAGTTCGATGACTTTGGGATCGCCTTTCATGCCTTTTCCTGTGCTGGAATCATGTCAAGCGCACAGAATAGCAAACCCCCTTGCGAGCGGCTTGAATTTTCGATTCCCCGGACGCTACCTGATCTATCCGGTAACCCGCGAGACAGGTAACGAGGGACGGCCACCGCGGCGCGATTGATCAACAACCGATTCGGCAAACTCGAGGCAGCTGCCGCAGCTACCCGAGCAATTGGTCAACGCCCGTATTTCTTCGAAGCTCAGGCCCTCGGCCGCGAGATCACGGACCGTATCAACGGTGATGGCATTGCAGACGCATAAATACATAACTCAAGTATATCGCAATGCGAATCATTGTCAATTCCATCCGCGGCGGCTTTTTGTCCGTTATCGCGGTCCCTGATCGCGTCACGTTCTCGTCTCGAATTACCGCCGGGGCCACTCATTTCGAGCTGTCCCCGACGGTCTTTTCTTCCGGGCGGTCCTGGAACCCGCCCCGCCGCAGGGTGACCACCAGCGTGTCGCGCCACCCCAGCTCGTCGGGGACAAGGGGCTGGATTGGCGTGGATTCGTGGATGACTCGGTGGTCGTCAAGAATCAGTACGGACCAATCGCCGGGGAGCGTGAATCGCAAGCCCCGAGGCCCGCTGGCGTCGAAAATCCTGGTTTCGGCGCCTTTGATTGCGTACCGGTCCAGAACAAAGATCGCGACAAGATCAACGCCGTCCCGATGGGCGCCCTCCGGCGTCGGTCGACCGATCCCGTCGGTGGTGTCGATGCGGAAGGGGTGGGCCTCGACATACCAGGGTCGATCGCCGTGCAGCGTTGAGGCTTGCCGGGCGAGGGCGAGAAGGAGTCGGCGCCAGGCCGACTGATCGACCATGCCCGGATCGAGGGGCTCGAACCAGCGCTCCATGCCACCGTGCAGCGCGTTGTAGGACAACGGCTGCCAGTGCGCTCGATGGCCGACGAACTCGATCGCGCCCCCATCAATGATGCAGCTGCCGTGTCGCCGTCGGCGGTAGCGGCCGCCGTCGCGAAGGTGCGGATCGGGCGGCAGATCCTGCCAGTAGCCGTTCAGTGCTCTGAGATCCTCCGCGGGCGTGCCCGCCCAGCGGCGAACTGTTGCCGGTTCCAGCAGCGCATAGCCCGTGCGCTCGAGCGTCTGATTCAGAGACGCTTGGGGCGTCCACGGTGGATCGAATCGATGAGGCATGGAATCAGATTAGCGGAGTCGGGGTCAAAAGCGAGGCAGATGTATCCTTTATCATGTCATTCTTGATCACCAAAACCGCCTGCCCATGAACAATCCCCACTACCGCAAATCGCTGCCTGGTCATGATCTGGACTACTACGATGCCCGGGCGGCCGTTGACGGGCTCCAGGACGGTGCCTGGGCTCGGCTCCCCTATACGGCCCGAGTGCTGGCTGAAAATCTGGTTCGGCGCTGTCCGCCCGAACAGCTGGACGCGGCCCTGGGACAGATCATCGAGCGCAAGCGCGATCTGGATTTCCCCTGGTTTCCGGCACGCGTGGTCTGCCACGACATCCTCGGGCAGACGGCTCTCGTCGACCTCGCGGGCCTGCGCGACGCCATCGCCGAGAAGGGCGGCGATCCGGCGCAGGTCAATCCAGTGGTGCCGGTTCAACTGATCGTCGATCATTCCCTCGCCGTCGAGCACGCCGGTTTCGAGAAGGATGCCTTTGAAAAAAATCGCGAGATCGAGGACCGCCGCAACGCAGATCGTTTCGACTTCATCAACTGGACGCGCGAGGCCTTCGACAACGTTGATGTGATTCCACCGGGCAACGGCATCATGCACCAGATCAATTTGGAGCGTATGTGCACCGTGGTCGAGGTCCGCGATGGCGTCGCTTTTCCGGACACGCTTGTCGGAACGGACAGCCACACGCCGCACGTCTGCGCCCTGGGAGTGATCGCCATCGGCGTCGGCGGCCTCGAAGCCGAAAACGTGATGCTTGGCCGGGCGTCGTATCTGCGCCTTCCCGACATCGTCGGCGTGGAGCTCGTTGGCCGGCCCCAGCCCGGTATTACCGCGACGGACATCGTCCTGGCGCTGACCGAATTCTTGCGCAAGGAACGCGTCGTTGGCGCCTGGCTCGAGTTCTTCGGCGAGGGCGCGGCCAAGCTCACGGTCGGCGACCGGGCGACCATTTCCAACATGACGCCAGAGTACGGCGCGACGGCGGCCATGTTTCACATCGACCAGCAGACCATCGACTATCTGACTCTGACCGGTCGCGACGATGCTCGCGTCCAGCTTGTCGAGGATTACGCCAGACACACGGGCCTGTGGGCGGACGATATCGGCTCGGCGGAGTACGAGCGCACGCTGCGTTTCGATCTCTCGAGCGTTCGGCGCAACGTCGCCGGCCCCTCGAGTCCGCATAAGCGCGTATCGACAGACGATCTGGTCGCGCAGGGGATTGCCGGGCAGTTCGAGGTGCCCGAGGATGGCAGCATGCCGGATGGCGCAGTCATCATTGCGGCCATCACCAGCTGCACCAATACGTCGAATCCGCGCAACGTCATCGCGGCCGGACTGTTAGCTAAAAAAGCGAACGAGCTGGGCCTGATACGCAAACCCTGGGTCAAATCGTCCTTTGCCCCCGGCTCGATCGCCGTCCGCCTCTACTTGGAAGAGGCCGGCCTGTTGCATGAGCTCGAGGAACTCGGCTTTGGCATCGTGGCTTTCGCCTGTACGACCTGTAACGGAATGAGTGGGGCGCTTGATCCGGCAATTCAGCAGGAAATCATCGATCGAGATCTGTATTCCGTGGCAGTGTTATCGGGCAACCGCAATTTCGATGGACGAATTCACCCTTACGCTAAGCAGGCTTTCTTGGCGTCGCCGGCCCTTGTCGTCGCCTATGCGATCGCCGGCAGCATCCGCTTCGACATCGAAAAGGACGTTCTCGGAGAGGATGAGGACGGCCGGCCCGTAACGCTCAAGGACCTCTGGCCCAGTGACGAGGAGATCGATGCCATCGTGGCCGAAAGCGTCAGGCCCGAGCAGTTCCGCAAGGTCTACGAGCCGATGTTCGGCACCCGCTTCAAGCGCGTCAAGAAGGTCGACCCGCTCTACGACTGGCGCGGAGAAAGCACCTATATTCGACGCCCGCCCTACTGGGAGGGCGCGCTGGCGGCCGAGCCGAGCCTGACGGCGATGCGGGCACTGGCGATACTGGGCGACAACATCACCACCGATCATCTGTCGCCGTCAAACGCGATTCTGCCCGACAGCGCAGCGGGGGAATATCTCTCCAGCATGGGCGTACCGGAGGAGGACTTCAATTCCTATGCGACGCATCGCGGCGATCACCTCACGGCGCAGCGAGCAACCTTCGCCAACCCGCGCTTGATCAACTCCATGGCGGTTGTGAACGGTGAAGTTCAGCAGGGATCGCTGACCCGTCTCGAGCCCGACGGCAAGGTCATGCGCATGTGGGACGCGATCGAGGTCTACATGCAGCGCAAACAGCCCCTGATCATCATTGCCGGTGCGGACTACGGCCAGGGCTCGTCGCGAGACTGGGCCGCCAAGGGCGTGCGCCTGGCCGGCGTCGAGGCCATCGTGGCCGAAGGATTCGAGCGGATCCACCGCACGAACCTGATCGGCATGGGCGTGCTGCCGTTGGAATTCGAGGTGGGTACCACACGCAAGACTCTGGAGCTGGACGGAACCGAGACCTACGATGTCGTCGGCGACAAGGCCCCCGGCAGCGAGCTGACGCTGCGCATCCACCGTCGTGATGGAGCGGTTGATGAAGTGCCTGTGGGCTGCCGCCTCGATACGCTTGAAGAACTCAGTGTCTATGAAGCCGGCGGCGTGCTGCAGCGCTTCGCGCAGGATTTCCTCGAGGACTCGGAAGCGGCTTGATTGCTTGTGAACTCCTGCGCGCCTGAGACAATGTGGCCTGAATCGACGCATCGGTCCCTCGTTCATCGTAGGTCGATTCTTTCCGGTGTTCTTTCGTCATGAATTATGCGCCGCAGCTAAGAATTCCGGCCACCTACGTGCGCGGTGGGACCAGCAAGGGCGTGTTCTTTCGTCTGGATGATCTGCCCGAGGCCGCGAGGACGCCGGGGGGGCCGCGTGACGCGCTTCTGCTCCGGGTGATCGGTTCGCCCGACCCCTACGGTAAACATACAGACGGCATGGGCGCTGCGACCTCCAGCACCAGCAAGACCGTGATCCTGTCGTCATCGGACCGGCCCGGTCAGGACGTCGAGTACTTGTTCGGTCAGGTCGCCATCGACAAGCCTTTTATCGACTGGTCGGGCAACTGCGGCAATCTCACGGCGGCCGTGGGCGCCTGCGCCATTCGCCTGGGGCTGGTCGCGAAGGAGCGAATTCCTGCAAACGGAGTCTGTCAGGTTCGCATCTGGCAGGCGAACATCGGCAAGCAGATCGTCGCCCACGTGCCGATCACCGAAGGCGAGGTTCAGGAAACGGGTGATTTCATCCTCGACGGCGTGAATTTCCCGGCCGCCGAGGTGCAGATCGATTTTCTCGATCCCGCCGACGGCGAAGGCGCGCTCTTTCCAACCGGCCGACTCGTCGATCGTTTCGACGTGCCGGGCGAAGGCCGTCTTCGGGCCACCCTGATCAACGCTGGCATCCCGACGATTTTTCTTTCCGCCGAATCCCTGGGCTTCGATGGGACGGAGCTCCAGGGAGTCATCAACTCAGACACCCGTCAGCTCGAGCGTCTGGAAAAGATCCGCGCCTTCGGTGCCGTCGAGATGGGTTTGATCGATGCCGTTGATCAAGCTCAGGCACGACAACACACGCCGAAGCTGGCCTGGGTCGCCCCGCCGCGAGACTACCTGGCCTCCAGCGGCAAGGCCGTGGCTGCCGAGAACATCGATCTGAACGTGCGAGCCATGTCCATGGGGAAGCTGCATCACGCCATGATGGGCACCGCTGCCGTGGCGATTGCCGCCGCCGCCGCGATTCCTGGCACCCTGGTGTCGGACGCTGCCGGCGGCCGGGCGAAGGATGCCCTCCGCTTCGGCCATCCCTCGGGCACGCTCAAAGTCGGCGCGAAAGCCATCAAGGCCAAGAGCGGCTGGACGGTTGAGAAGGTCACCATGAGCCGCAGCGCGCGAATTCTCATGGAGGGCTGGGTCCGGGTTCCGCCGGTCTGAAACGCGCCCCGGTTTGCCATCGTGGCTTCGGCGTGTAACAGTAGTAGGTTGCTCGGGGAATGGATTCCCCGTTTTCATTCAACATCAATGGAGATCCCCATGAGTTCGTTCAAACGCGCTTTTTTCATCTCATCGATTATCGCCATGGCCCTGAGTCTACTGGTGGCCTGCGGTGGTTCCGACAGCGATTCCTCTTCATCGGCGACCCAGGCGCCGCAGGCTGATTCGGCGTCCGAGACCCAGGCGGCCTCTGATTCCGATCAGACAATGGGAGATCAAGATCAGGGGGCGATGGAAGAAGAGTCCGCTTCGGACATGGGATCCGATATGGACTCCGGAATGGATTCAGGGATGAATTCGGAGATGGACTCGGACATGAATTCAGACATGGACTCTGGGTCCGCCGATATGTCGCAGGACAGCGACACGACCTCGGATTCAGCCGAGAATCCCGTGACCGTTGGCGATGATGGCGTCGCCCGGCTGACCATCGGCAGCACCGACACGATGCAGTACACGGTCAAGGCATTCAGCGTAGAGGCTGGCCAGCAGGTCGAATTGACGCTCGTTCATGAAGGTAATCTGCCCGTCGATGTCATGGGTCACAACGTGGTGGTCCTGCCGACAGGCGGCGATCACGTCGCATTTGCTCAACAGGTGATGAGCGGCGGCGGTTCCCTCGACAATGACTATCTGCCCGAAGGGATGCGCGAGGAGCTGGTGGCCTACACCGACCTGCTCGGCGGCGGAGAGTCGGACACGATTACCTTCACGGCGCCCGACGAGCCGGGCGAATATCCGTTCCTGTGCACCTTCCCCGGACACTTCGGCGTGATGAACGGCACCATGACCGTTCTCTGACGTCGCCCCGAGCGAAACCCCCGACCGCTCTGCCCGAGCGGTCGGGGTCTCTCGTCATGACTGAACGTGCGTGCTGGAGCGACCGTCGCGCGTTACACCCACTCAGGCGGCGTCCACAATCCCATTCGCGAGATCATGATCCGTGTCTGGCGGGATGCTGTCGCGTGATGTGCTGAGGTGATCACCCGCCACAGTTTTCGGGCGCTCCCCGTGTAGCTACGCTGATGCAGGGCCATTGGCCCACGCTGGCAGACCTGGATCCCGATATCGCGATACACGGCATGGGCCGTCGCGACGGCCCAAGCGGCTCGCCGGGGTAGGGCACGGATGCCGATTTCGGCAGAATGATAATAAGGTTCTGCCTCCTCGACGAGGCGGCGCACGAGTGGAAAGACGCGCTCGCGACAGGACGGCTCGGCGAGGTCGCTGATGCTCAGTCCGGCCTCGGCTCGCCATTCAGCAGGGAGATAGCTACGACCTGCCATCGCGTCTTCTACGACATCACGCGCGATGTTGGTGAGCTGGAAAGCGATGCCAAGGTCGCTGGCACGGTGAAGGGTTGCTGAATCCTCGACGCCCATGATGCCGGCCATCATGATGCCAACGGTTCCTGCCGTGTGGTAGCAGTACTGCAGGGTGTCGGCAAGCGTGTCCGGCTGCCAGCCGGCGACATCGAGTTCGAAGCCCAGGATATGCGCCTCGACCAGACTTTTCGGGATCGTCTGGCGCCGTGAAAGTTCGGCCAGAGCACGGTAAGCCAACGCTTCGCCCGCCTTGCCGTCGAGAGCACGCATCGAATCGCCGCGCAGATCCTCGAGGGCCTCCTTCGATGCGGTGCTGATCAATCCCTGCCCAAGGTCTTGCCCGTCGGTCAGGTCATCGCAGTGCCGACACCAGGCGTAGAGCAAGGTCACATCCTCGCGCATGCCCGGCTCGAACAAGCGGCTTGCCGCACCAAAGCTTTTCGAGCCGCGGTCAATGACCCGACGCACTTCATCAATCAAGCCCTGGTCGAAATCGGAATTCATGGCATCCATGCTGCCGCCCGAGGGCGGTTTCGACAGGCGACAATGCTCCGCGTCCGCCGCCTGGGGCGACGAATGTCATCAGTGCCGTTGTCGAACGTCGTGACGGCGACGCTCCCAGCCGGTGCGTTCGAGCTCAGGGGAAGGCCCTCCCGGTATTCCCGTTGATCGATCATACCGTTGATTGGCCGTTGCCGCGTTTGATCCAGATCACTGCCAGCAGCTTTCTTCATGTTTCGATCTCTCACGATCGACGCCCTTTTCGGGGCCTTGACGTTCGCCGCGGCATCCGAAAGGGCAGCATGAGACGGACGATCGGCGAGGAGAAGCGGTTCAGCGAGAGGCTTTCATGGACGGCTATTGCGACCTCGTCCATCAGACGCGTCTCGACCAGCGAGCGGGTATAGAAGGGCGTGTCCTCCCAGCGTCGGATGAGGCGAGCCTCGCCGCCTTCGGAGCGGGTCGGGCGATCGACTCCCCAGAGTCCCCGGGGCAGGTCGACGCGTTCCGGCGCCGACAGGCGCTCTGTCGCTGCGCCTGGGCCGAAACGAAGTGCCCGGTGATGTTCGCTGCCGTCGCGAAGGCGAGTGTCGTAGAGCACGACCGGGCCTTTGGCGGTGTGTGCTCTGAGCCAGAACCAGCTCTCGAAAGCCTCTTCAAGCGGTTCCGGGCCCGTATTGTGATCGAAATAGGCCGCGCCCGACCAGCGCCACTCGGGATGGTCCAGGTCGACATCAACGCGGCACTCCGGCCAGACCGGCGTCCAGAGGTGGCGCTCGTCGGGATCCAGTCCAATCGTCGAGCCCACAGAAAGCGTGGGTGTGACGCGGAGACGTCCCTGCACCCGACGCAGCCAGGGGAAGGACCATTCATCGACGTCGATCTCGAGCGTGCCGCCGTTCCAGTGCAGCGCGCTTGGACCCACGCGAAAAGTGTGTTCCTGGCGGTGGACCGCAGGCTCGTCGCGCTCGGTCATGCACCAGCGGCCACCGGGGCCGTAGAGCGCGAGATTGATGGCGCAGTGGTTCAGTGGATTGTTACGGCCGGATGCCCTCGACCAGGCGTAGTAGGGCGAAAAGACGCTGCCGATAAAGGCAATCAGCGTCAGGCCGTACTCTCCGTTGTCGCTGATGGCGTCCAGATACCACCAGGCATAGCCGCCGGTCTCGACCTGCTGGTCGAAGGGAGGCGGACCGACCGGGGCAGCACGGCTTGTCATCGAGTCGACTCATATCCCAGGTCGTCGGCGATGGTTTGAGCCGCGAGTCGACCGGAAACGGCCACCATGGGCACGCCGGGCCCGGGGTGGACGCTGCCTCCGGCGAGGTAGAGTCCGCGCAGGCGACTGCGAGCCGTCGGGCGTGCGAAGGAGGAGCGCCAGCCGTGCGAGGCCGCGCCGTAGATGGCACCGCCGGACCCAGGGAACATCGCCTCGAAGTCCGATGGCGTGGTCGTGACGCAAGCGCCCTCCTGCCTGTCGATGCGGAGGCCACAGCGCTCGACAAGCCCAAAGGCCGCGGCTTCGAATCCGGTCAGCGTTGCTGCATCGAGGTGCTTGCGGTCGCCGAAGGCCGGGGCATTGGCAATCATGAACAGCCGTTCTGCGCCGGCCGGTCGTTCAGCACCCGGCGTGCGATCCTGAGCGCAGATATACACCGCAGGCTGCTCGGGCAACTGATCCTTGTCGAAGATATCGCGAAATTCCTGCGGATAGCTTGCGGGGAAGAAGACGTTGTGATGGCTGAGATCGAAGCCCGATGTCTCGCCGGTCATCGACCAGGTTACGGCGGACAGGGATCGCCTGCTGCCGCGCCAACGGGCCAGAGCCGAGGCCGTACGCGGGCCGAGGTCGCCGCGCTGCAATCCGGCGATATCGCCGTTGGTCAGAACCGCGTCGGCGGCAACGTGTTCGCCGGACTCGAGATCGACGCCGCTGGCACGACCGCCCTGCGTTGTAATGGCGCGGACCGGGGCGTTGAAGTGGACCGAGCCGCCGTGATCACGGATCAGTTGGGCCAGGGCCTGAGCCAGGCGGTGCATCCCGCCGTCGATCTGCCAGACCCCGAGGCGCTCGACGTGGGCGATCAGCATCAGGGTCGCCGGGGCACGAAGCGGGCTCGAGCCGCAGTAGGTCGCATAGCGCGCGAACAGCCCGCGAAGGCGTGGGTCCTGGAACGTTTTCCCGAGCCGTCGCCAGAGCGTCTCGAAGGGGTGGATCTGCCACAACCTTGCCAGGCCTCGCCAGCCGGAGTGGGTGGCCAGTGAGAAGGGGCTGGGCCGGCGATTGAGGATATAGGGCTCGTAGAGCGTCTCGAACACCTGCCGGGCGTGCTGACTGAACTTGACGTAGCGCTCGGCCTCGTCGCTGCCGGCGAGTTCCCGAATAGCCGCTGTCGAGCGAGACAGATCCGGGAAGAGATCAAGGGTCCCACCGGACTCCCAGGCGTGCCGGGCGAGCACTTCGGCCGGCCGGATCGCCACGCGATCCGAAAAGCGAGCGCCGGCATCTGAAAAGAGCGACTCGAAAATCCAGGGCATGGTAAACACGGTCGGTCCCGAGTCGATGGGGAGGCCGCCCACGTCCACTTCACGCATCTTGCCGCCGGGTTCTTTCGATCGCTCGAAGACGCTGACTCTCAAACCCCGTCGAGCCAGATCGACGGCGGCGCTCAGGCCGCCGATGCCGGCACCGACCACGATGATGTGCTGGTTGTTCAAGCGATGGCTCGTTCGGCCCTCGATGGGCGCTGGCGGGCTGGAGGTCGTCGCCAGGGCAAGAGGGCAGTAAAAAGGGTGGGCAAGAGTTGACTCTCTACAAACGACCTCAGTAGTCTACATGAGGCGTTTCAACGACCGAAAGCGCGAGTGAACCTCTGAGCTATTCTGCGCAGAGTTATTCAGATTTGTCCCAGATCGACCGGTTGTCAGGCGCAACGCCGAGACCGCTCAGGGGAATAGAGAAGAGAACGGTTTGGATGCAGAGAAACGGATCGGCGGATGTTGACCAAAACAGATCAGAAGCCCGGCCGTTGACGATCAGGGCGGGCCATCGGCAAGGCTTGGCCCTGCGCTCAAGGCTGACGTCTGATGCTGCCTGACGCGCGCTCCACGCCCCGCGGCGAGGAGCGAGGATCGCCTTGAAGACGACCCATGCCGCCCTGGCCCCGATTCGGCGCTGGCGCGATCGTCTCCTCAGCAGCCCCGACTTCCAGCGCTGGACGCTGCGCCTGCCGATCGTTCGCTGGATCGCGCGACGCCGCATGCGCGAGCTGTTCGATCTGTGCAGCGGCTTTGTTTATTCTCAGGTGCTGCTAGCCTGTGTTCGACTGGACCTGTTCAGCCTCCTTGCCGCTGCGCCGCGCCGCGCTGACGAACTCGAAGCCCTGACACGGATCGACAGCGGGCCACTCCTGCGCCTTCTCGATGCGGCTGCATCGCTTCGTCTGATCGAGAAGCGCGACAAGGACCGCTGGGGACTAGGGCCCTTGGGAGCCGCCCTTCGCGGTAACCCCTCCGTCGGCCTCATGGTCGAGCATCATGCAGCGCTCTACGCGGACCTTGCCGATCCCCTGGCGCTGCTGCGGGGTGATTTGACCGAAAGCCAGCTCGGCCAGTTCTGGGCGTATTCCAGAAACGATCAGGCCGGCAAGCTGGACCTTGATCAGACCCGCAACTACAGCGAGCTGATGGCCGCCTCGCAGGCGATGATTGCTGATCAGGTGCTGGCCGCTTATTCGCTGCGATCCCATCGACGACACCTGGATGTCGGCGGCGGCGCCGGGGCGTTTGCGATCGCTGCACTGGGCCGCTATCGACAGCTGGAAAGCACCGTTTTCGACCTGCCGTCGGTTGCCGACATCGCGTCGCAACGATTTGCGCAGGCCGAGCTCAGCGCCCGCGCATTGACCAGCGCCGGGGACTTCACCGTCGATCCCTTGCCCGCGGGCGCCGATCTCGTGTCGTTAATACGAATACTCCACGATCACGACGACGATGCCGCGCTGGCGATTCTGCGCTCCTGCCGCGACGCGCTCACACCAGACGGCGTCCTGCTGATCGCCGAGCCGATGCTCGGGACGCGAGGCGCTGAACCTGTCTCAGCGGCCTATTTCGGCTTGTATCTCATGGCCATGGGGCAGGGTCGGCCTCGGGATGTCGAGACGCTGTCTGACTTCCTGCGGGCCGCCGGTTTCGCGCGGATCAGACAGCACCCGACATCCGCGCCGCTGCTGACCCGGGTGCTCACAGCCAGGCTTGCGGATCAGCCATGAAACTGAGGCGTAACCGGCTCCGGCGGCCTTGAATTGTCCTGGCAAGTCCTCGTCAGCTCGGGCGCAAGCTCTCACTTCGCGCTCACTTCTCCTTGACAACTCTTTCACATCGCGTAACATCGAAGGCGGAGAGTAGCTGCAATTCTTGCGGCTGGGAGGGTTACAAGATGGTTGCCATCAGGCAGCGAACGATCGAAAGAGCCGGCGGGTGGTTGCGCTGAGCGCTCACGCCATCGTTTTCGATCGCACTGGACACGCTGACCACAGGTCAGTCGATCTGACACCGCCCGGAGAGGGCGATGTAGTCATCAATGTCGACGTCAGCGGGATCCGTACTGGCACCGAGTGTCTGCTTCGGGAAGGCACCATGCCTGATTTCCCGGTGATGGACGATCCCCTCGTGCCTGGCTGCAAGTCGATCGGACAGGAGGTCTGGGCCGGTCCAAGAGCAGACCGTGAGGTGGGTGAGCACGTTCTCGATCCCGGTGCTGCCTGCTTCGGTTCTATCCGTGATCCGTTCGGTCGCGCCCCTTCAACGCGGCTCATTCCAAGCCATCAAATTCAGTTCAACGACGCCTCGCGGGTACGGGAAAACTCGTCCTCGAGGGGAATCGCTATCGATCGGCCAGATGTCGATCAGACGCAGACCGCCCGAAAGGCGGTATTCAATAATTCAGATTGTCTAAAAAATGGTGCTCGACTGCAGGTCATGGCATTGATCGCGGTCTGGGAAAGATAATTTTCCTGGATATTGACTGAGATCAAACCCATTGCCGACCCAGCAGGGCATTGTGAGATTGAAGAATTCTCCGGCGTGATGTCGGGAAAGCCCGCCGCGGGGCCGATGCGCGGCGACGTCCGAATAAGGACAAAAGTAAGGAGAAAACTCTATGGATAGTCAAGATCAGAATCAATCCATATCGGGCCTGAGTGAAAACGAAGCCAAGGAGTTCCACAAGATTTTCGTTGTGAGCTTCATTATCTTCGTGGCGATTGCCGTCGTCGCTCACATCCTGGCATGGCAGTGGCGACCCTGGTTGCCGGGACCTGAGGGTTACGCAATGATCGATTCCGCTAGCGCGGCCTTCAGTTCTTTCGTTTCATCAATTAGCTAGGAGAAAAACTATGTGGCGTATATGGCTTCTATTCGATCCCCGGAGAGTCCTGGTCGCACTGGGAACATTCCTGTTTGCACTGGCTCTGCTGATTCATTTCGTGCTACTCAGCACCGACCGATTCAACTGGCTAGAAGGCCCGTCGGGATCTGGTGCCGCTGCAGAGCAAAGCATGAGCGCTTTGCCGGAGCAGGATCTCAGTACGGTTTCAGCTCGCAAAAGCTGGGTCTAGTACCTCGGCATAGCGGGGAGGTCAGCTCCCCGCTGGTCCGGTCAACATAACGTTTTAAATTTCGTGGAGGTGCAGGCATGTCGATGCTGAGCTATGAAAAGAAATATCGCGTGCGTGGCGGCACTCTGATTGGTGGAGATCTATTCGACTTCTGGGTAGGTCCGTTTTATGTTGGCTTCTTTGGCGTTACAACGATTTTCTTCTCTATCGTTGGCACAGCTCTGCTGGTCTATGGGGCTGCTATCGGGCCGACCTGGAATCTCTGGCAGATCAACATCGCCCCACCGGATCTGAGCTACGGGCTCGGCTTCGCGCCGCTCAAAGAGGGCGGGATCTGGCAAATCGTGACGGTTTGCGCTGTTGGGGCCTTCGTTTCCTGGGCGCTCAGGGAAGTGGAGATCTGCCGAAAGCTCGGCATGGGGTACCACGTTCCGATCGCCTTCGGTGCCGCTATCTTTGCCTACGTCAGCCTCGTCGTGATCCGGCCCGTGCTGATGGGTGCTTGGGGCCACGCCTTTCCTTACGGCATCCTGAGTCACCTCGACTGGGTCTCGAACGTCGGCTACCAGTATCTGCATTTCCACTACAACCCGGCGCACATGCTTGCGGTCACGTTCTTCTTTACAACAACGTTGGCGCTTGCCTTGCACGGCGGCGCGGTTCTCTCCGTCGTCAATCCAGGCGAGGGTAAAGAGATCGGTACCGCAGAAGATATCAATACGTTCTTCCGCGATATGCAGGGCTACTCGATCGGAGAGCTCGGCATCCATCGTCTGGGCTTGTTCCTGGCGATTGCTGCGGGATTTTTTAGCGCGGTTTGCATCATTATCAGTGGACCCTTCTGGACCAGAGGCTGGCCGGAATGGTGGAAC
>Ga0207419_1000315_pt1 | contig 41052 bp, 42 predicted proteins | sample ElkSloMetagenome_4_FD_184723 | JGI IMG/M metagenome (GOLD analysis project Ga0207419, IMG submission 184723) | Hot spring microbial communities from Elkhorn Slough, Monterey Bay, USA - MD2A (version 2) | ecosystem: Environmental > Aquatic > Marine > Intertidal zone > Estuary: Microbial mat ...
CTGGCCGCCATCTCCAAGGTGGACCCGATCCTGTTCGAACAGGTCAAGGCCGGCATGGCCAAGGGCATCGGCAAGCGCGAGATCGAACGCCCGATCGAGTCGCTGCGCCAGGACATCGAGTCGGCCGTGAACCTGATGAAGGTCGACGACGCCGTGGCGGTGGGCCAGGACCAGCAGGGCCTGGTGATCGAGTTCGCCAGTGCCGCGTTCTATAATCGCGGCGAGGCCGAGGTCCGGCCTGAGGCGGTTCCGGTGTTCGAGCGCATCGCCAACACCCTGCGGTCGCCCAAGTATCGGAACTTCCAGATCGAAGTGCAGGGGCACACCGACGACACGCCCATCAGCTCGCGGCGCTTTCCGTCGAACTGGGAGCTATCATCGGCCCGGGCCTCGGGTGTGGTGCGGGTGCTCGAGGACCAGGGCGTGGCCGACCAGCGCATGAGGGCGATCGGCTTCGCGCATACGGCGCCGAAGGTTCCGAACCGGGGGCCGGACGGAAGCCCGCTCGCCAACAACCAGGAAATCAACCGGCGGGTGGCGATCCGCGTGATGCCGCGCTGACGGCGGGGTCGCTATGGGGCCAGCCGTTCCAGGGCGTCCAAATCGCCGTCCACCAGTGTCGGAATGGCGGCGATGACGCGGTTCGCCGGCCAGGTCCACCACGCCAGATCGAGCAGCCGAGAAACGATCGCCGGCTCAAAGCGGAACCGGATGACGCGGGAGGGGTTGCCGGCCACGACCGCATAGGGCGGCACCGAGTCGTGGACCACCGCGCGGGCCGCCACCACGGCGCCGTCGCCCACCGTTACGCCGGGCAGGATCAGGCTCTCATAGCCCAGCCAGACATCGTTGCCGATGACGGTGTCGCCCTTGTTCGGAAATGGCACGTCGGCCAGCGGCATCGCTTCCGCCCAGGCGCCGCCCATGATCGGGAATGGGTAGGTGCTCGGCCCGGCCATGGTGTGCGCGGCACTGGCCATGACGAAGGTCGTCCCGTGGGCCAGGGCGCAGAACTTGCCGATCACCAGCCGTTCCGGCGAAAACGGAAAATGGTAGCGCACGTTGCGGCTGAAGAAGCGGGTCGGGTCCTCGAAATCGTGATAGTAGCTGTACGCGCCGACCTCGGTCGGTCCCGCGCCCTCGGCCGGCGGATGCGCCGCGAGCAACGGGCGCAGGAAAACGACGCCGGCACGCCGATCAATGGGGTGCAGGCGGTCGGGATCGGGCGGCAGGCTCGGCGTGACGGGCATGGGGGGACTCCACCGCCAAGTTTTCTGGACCGGAGATCAGGGCCGCAAGGTCACTTCCATGCCGTCGCGCGCCACCAGCGCCGGGGGCCAGTGCCGGCGGACTTCGTCCTCCAGGCGTTCCATGACCGAGTCCGTGTGGTCCGGATCATGATGGAACACGGCCAGTTGGCGCGCGCCGGCCGCCTGGCACAGACGCACCCCCTCCTGCCACGTCGAATGGCCCCAGCCGATCCGCTCGGCGAATTCCTCGTCCGTATAGGTGCAGTCGTAGATGACGAGATCGGCGCCGTCGATCAGGCCTAGCACGTTTTCGTCGGGATGGCCCGGTCGGTGCTCTGTATCAGTGATATAGCAGATGGCCAGTCCGTCGTACTCCAGGCGGTAGCCCGTGGCCTCGTTCGGATGGTTCAACGGCGCCGTGCGCACGTGCACGGCGTCCTCGATCACGAACGATTCGCGCGGCTTGAAGTCCCGAAAGGTGATGTGGGCGCGCAGGGCGTCCAGCGGTACCGGAAACATGGGGTCCGACATGTGGCTCGAGAACAGGCGCCGGATGCCGCCGTTGTCCGCCACGTGTCCGGCCATGATGTCGAGCGTGAAGTCGGCCCGATGCGCGGGGGCGAAGAACGGAAAGCCGATGATGTGGTCCCAGTGCGTGTGCGTCATGAGCAGCGTGGCATGGGTCACGCCCCGTGCGTTGAGCGACTGCCCCAGGCCGCGCAGGCCGGTTCCGGCGTCGAACACAATGTGCCGTCCGTCGAGATGCACCTCGACGCAGCTCGTGTTGCCGCCGTACACGACATGGTCGGGAGACGGGCAGGGAATGCTACCGCGGACGCCCCAGAACTTTACCCAGCACGCCATGGCCCGAGTTCAACTCCTCCCAATGGTCACTCTCGCCCCCGGCGGCTCAACCGAAGGCATTCCAGTTGCAGACTATGCCAGACGCGCCACGGCTTCGAGCCTTTTTCCGCCATCGAGCCGGTGTTGTCGAGCCTCATGACCCGCCCCGGCGCGGCGGGCGGATCGTGACCGCGTCCCCCTGCCGCACCCCCAGGGCTTCGCTCGCCCGCCCCTGGTTGACGGCCAGTTCCGCCAAGCCGTTGGCGTTCTCGTACCAGAAGGCCTGGCCGACGGGAACGTCCGAGAACGTGCGGGCGCGGCGCGCCGGGCGCCCGTGGGCGATGATGTCCGTCCCGGCCTCCAGGCCGGCGGCCCTGACCCCGGTCATGGCGTTGCCGTAGCGATCGATGTAGACGATGCGCGGCAGATCGTCGGGCCAGTCCGGCCGGTCGACGTGCCCCGGCCCACTGGCTAGCGCCGGGTCGGGTCGCTCGCCGCGTCCCAGTCGCGCGGCGGCGGGCGCGAACAGGTCGCGGCCGTGAAAGCTGGCGCTGATGGGGCCGTCCGCCGCGAACACCGGAAAGGCCCGCGCCTTCGCGGCCCGTCGCGCCACCAGGGCGAACAGGCCGTTGTCCGGCCCCACGTACCAGCGGTCGTCGGCGCACAGCATCACGGTGCCTCGCTGCGAGCCGACGCCCGGATCGACCACGCCCAGCACGATCGTGCCGGGGGGCAGCGTCGGTGCCAACGCGGCCAGCAGGTAGGCCGAGGCCATGGGATCGAACATCGGCGCGTCGGCGCACAGATCGACCACCGGGACCCCCGGCGCGTCCCGATGCAGGACCGCCTTCACCTGCCCGGTATAGGGTCCCTCCAGCCCGAAATCCGTGAACAGCGCGAACACCTTCCGCCACCTCAACCGCCGCCTCCGTGTCGGCGCAACTCTCGCGCAGACGTCGGGCCACTGCAACACCAACCCAAATACCCGACGGAAATGATCCTTTCGTTTCAGGGCATCTTGGTCTACTCATGAGTCCTTCTGGGGTGCCCGGCCCGGCGCGACGACCGCGTCCGGGCGGTGGACCCGGTTCCCTGGGGGGCCGGACCGTGCGAGGGTACCAGCCCCAGGGGTCCCGTCCGAACAATCAAGGACAGACGAGGGAGATAACGTCTCATGAAACGCCGCGAGTTTCTGTCCGGCGCCGCCGTCGCCGGCGCCGGTGCCGCCGCTGCCTCCACGCTGGCCACGCCCGCCATCGCTCAGGACAGGCGCGAACTGAAGATGGTCACCACATGGCCGAAGAACTTCCCCGGGCTGGGCACCAGCGCGGAGCGGCTGGCGCAACGCATCACCGCCATGTCCGGTGGTCGCCTGACGGTGAAGGTGTTCGCGGCCGGCGAACTGGTGCCACCGTTCGAGGCGTTTGACGCCGTGTCTTCCGGGACCGCCGAACTGTACCACGGCGCCGAGTACTACTGGCAGGGCAAGTCCAAGGCGTTCAACTTCTTCGCCGCCGTGCCGTTCGGCCTGACGGCCACCGAGATGAGTTCCTGGATCCATCACGCCGGCGGTCAGGCGCTGTGGGACGAGTTGTCGGCCGGCTTCAACATCAAGCCGATGATGGTGGCCAACACCGGCGTCCAGATGGGCGGTTGGTTCAACAAGGAAATCAACAGCCTGGAAGACTACAAGGGCCTCAAGATCCGGATGCCCGGCCTGGGTGGCGAGGTTCTGCGCCGCATCGGCGCGGCCGCCGTGTCGTTGCCCGGCGGCGAGATCTTCCCGGCCCTGCAGTCCGGCGCCATCGACGCCACCGAGTGGGTCGGCCCCTGGAACGACCTCGCGTTCGGCTTCTACAAGGTCGCCAAGTACTACTACTATCCCGGTTTCCACGAGCCGGGCACGACCCTGTCCGGCGGCGTCAACCTGGACGTCTGGAACAGCCTGAGCGATGAGGACAAGGCCATTATCGAGGCCGCCGCCACCGCCGAGAACGACTACTCCCTGGCCGAGTTCAACGCCCGCAACGGCGACGCGCTGGACACACTGGTCAACGAACACGGCGTCGAGCTGCGCAAGTTCTCCAACGACGTCATGACGGCCATCGGTACCGCCGCCGGCGAGGTTGTCGCCGAGGTGGCCGCCGAGGATCCGATGACGCAGAAGGTCTACGACTCGTTCATCGACTTCCGCGCCAAGGCCATGGGCTGGGCGCGGATCGCCGACCAGGCGTACTGGAACGCCCGCGAGTTGCCGTATGAGTACACCAAGGGCTGACGTGCCGGGTCGCGGGGTGTGCCCCGTGTCCCAGCGTGCCCTGACCGGCGGCGCGTGCCCACACCCTTCCTGGGGTGATGGGGCGCGCCGCCGCCCATTTCGGGCGGGCGCCAGCAGGAGGCGTAACCGCTTCTGGCTCCTCCCATTTGTCGTAGCAGGGAGAAATCGTGGTGTCGTCGCTCGCCGCGTTGGCCCGCGCCCTTGACGCGTTCAGCCGCTTTGTCGGGCACACCACCGCCTGGCTGGCGCTGATCATGGTGCTCGTGCAGTTCCTGGTGGTCGTGCTGCGTTACGTGTTCGGGCTCGGCTTCATCTGGATGCAGGAAAGCATCGTCTACATGCACGGCCTGCTGTTCATGGTCGGCGCGGGGTACACGCTGTTGATGGACGGCCACGTCCGGGTGGACGTGTTCTATCGAGAGGCGTCGCCGCGCCGCCAGGCGATCGTCAATCTGGTGGGTAGCCTGCTGTTCCTGGTCCCGTTCTGCGCGCTGATCCTGTGGGTTTCCTGGGACTACGTCATGAACGCCTGGAGGGTCATGGAGGGGTCGAAGGAAACCAGCGGCGTTCAGGGCATCTACCTGCTCAAGACCGTGATCCTGGTGTTTGCCGGTCTGGTCCTCCTACAGGGCCTGTCGCTGATCCTCCGGTCGGTGTTGACCCTCGCCGGAGTCGAGGCCGATGGCGCGGCCGAGCAGGAGGCAGCCCGATGACCCTGATGGAGCGCGAAATCTACGCCCTCGTCATGTTCGCCGGCACCTGCCTGTTCCTGGTAAGCGGGTTTCCGGTCGCCTTCACCCTGGGCGGCTCGGCGCTGTTGTTCGGCATCGTCGGCTGGTTCATCGGCGCCTTCGACATGAGCTTCGTCGCGGCCATGCCGCAGCGCATTTTCGGCACCATGACCAACGAGGTGCTGATCGCCGTGCCGCTGTTCGTGTTCATGGGCGTGATGCTGGAGCGCTCGCGCGTGGCCGAGGAACTGCTGGACAGCATGGGCAAGCTGTTCGGCACGCTGCGGGGCGGCCTGGGGATCTCGGTGTGCATCGTCGGCGCCCTGCTGGCGGCCTCCACCGGGATCGTCGGCGCCACCGTGGTCACCATGGGTTTGCTGTCGCTGCCGACCATGCTGCGCCGGGGATACTGTCCGGCCTTGTCCTGCGGGACCATCTGCGCGGCCGGCACTCTGGGGCAGATCATTCCGCCGTCCATCGTGCTGGTGCTGCTGGGCGACCAGATCTCCAACGCCTACACCGATGCCCAGCGGGCCATCGGCAACTGGTCGCCAGAGCCGGTGTCGGTGGGCGATCTGTTCGCCGGTGCCCTGCTGCCCGGCCTGGGCCTGGTGGTGCTGTACATCACCTATGTGGCGCTGGTCGCGTGGTTGCAGCCGAAACGGGCGCCGGCCATCCACGACGCGGCGGACGTCGGCATGACCGGGTGGGAGACGGTCCGCACCCTGGCCAATGCCCTGCTGCCGCCGGTGTTCCTGATCGTCGCCGTGCTGGGTTCGATCCTGACCGGCGTGGCCACGCCCACCGAGGCCGCCGCCGTGGGCGCCGTGGGCGCCTTGCTGCTGGGCGGCCTGAAGCTGGAGGGCAGCACCCGATGGCCCATCATCCTGACCTTCGGCGCGCTGGTGGTCATGCTGCTACTTGCGCGCTGGGTGGACCTGCGCGTGGCCCGCGATGCCATCGGCCCGGGTGACACCGTGGGCATCTGGGCGGCGGTGGCCTGTACCGGCATTGTCTTCCTGGGCATCGGCGAGAGCCTGCGGCGCGTCTGGTCGATGGGCATCCTGCAAGAGGTCATGCGCCAGACGCTGATCATTTCCTCGATGGTGTTCATCATCATCGTCGGCGCCGGTCTGTTCTCGCTGGTGTTCCGGGGCCTGGGCGGCGAGGAGATGGTGCATGAGTTCCTGACCAACCTGCCCGGCGGCGCCTTTGGCGCCATGCTGGTGGTCATGCTGGTGATGTTCGTCCTGGGCTTCTTCCTGGACTTCATCGAGATCATCTTCGTCGTGGTGCCGATCGTCGGGCCTGTTCTGCTGAGGATGGACCTCGATCCGGTCTGGCTCGGCGTGATGATCGCCATGAACCTGCAGACGTCGTTCCTGACGCCGCCGTTCGGTTTCGCGTTGTTCTATCTGCGCGGGGTGGCGCCGCCGTCAATCCGCACCATGTCCATATACAAAGGCGTGCTGCCGTTCATTCTGATCCAGCTTGTGGGACTCGGGGCGCTGGCCCTGTGGCCGGAAATGGCCACTTGGCTGCCGGACGTGATCTTCGGGTAGCCGTGCGCGCCGCCGGCTCGCTGTGATAGGCTTGGCAGAGCGGAGCACGGAGAGGTGAACGGGGCATGATCGCCGATCGCAGGGCCACGGCATGGCTGAGGCAGGCCGAGCGTGACCTTGCGCACGCCCACCGCTCGGCTGATCAAAGTGATCCGGAATGGGCCTGTTACGCCGCCCAGCAGGCAGCGGAAAAAGCGCTGAAGGCCGTGCTGATCGACCTGGGGACGCGGCCCGCGCCGGTGCATGACCTGGCGGCGTTGGCGCACGCTGTTGTCCAGCACGGGGGCATGGACACCGCTACGGTCGAGACACTGGGCGATTTGGCGGCCCTGACGGAGTTCAGCGTGACGGCGCGATACCCTCTGGGCGATGGCCTCACGGCCCCCGGGGATGTCATCTCGTCGCCGCGCGTTCAAGGCGCGTTGGAGACAGCCGACCGTGTGCTGGCCTGGGCGCGGACCCAGCTCGGGGTCGGCGACCCATGAGCCGGCCGCCGGACATGCAACGGGTCCGCGACCGGGTGCGGCACGAGGTCATCGCCGCCCTGCGGACAGCGTGTGCGCGGGCGGTTCGCGATCCGGCCCGCATTGAGGCCGTCATGCTGTTCGGGTCCCTGGCGCGCGGTGACTTCGACGGCCTGTCGGACGCTGATATCGCGGTCATCGGCGATCGGCAGGCGTTCGACAGCGGGGTCTTCTCCGCCTTCGACCGGCCGGTGGACGTGGTGGCCGTCGCCCCGGCGCGGTGGCGCAGCGCGGACCTGGCGGCCGGCGACATGGTCGCCGACATCCGCGCCGAGGCCATCCCGCTCTGGCCGTAGGGTTTCCGATCTCGGTGCGACCGCCCAACGATTCGATTGACCGGTGTGTCGCGCGCCTGCGATCCTGTTTGGTGAAATGCTCCCCTCGGAGGGCGCCCCGATGAATCCCCGAGATGCGGCGAAGGGCTGGCTGCGGCAGGCCCGTTACGATCTGGTCCATGCCCACTGGTCCATGCGCGCCGGACATGCCGACTGGGCGTGCCTGGCGGCCCACCATGCCGCCGAACGGGCGCTGAAGGGATTGGCTCTGGACGCGGGCCATCGGCCACTGGCCACCAACAACCCGGCCCTGCTGGCCATGGACCTGATGGAACTGGGCGTGCTGGGCGAGGCCGACGTGGCGCGTCTGGGCGACCTGGAAGCGCTCCAGTCGATCGCCGCCCGGCTGCGCAGCCCGGACCGAGCCGTGCTGCAGGACGGACCCGACGACTCGGTGGCCCTGGCGCGCGACGCCGTCGCCTTGACGGAACAGCTTCTGGGGCTTGTCGCCGAGGCTGCCGAAGGCCGTGCGGGGGGTCTGGATCTGGCCGCCGACGACCATCGTGGCCCGCCGCGCCCGTCGCTGGCCGGGTGAGCGCGGCGCGACGGTGCCGTGTTCGGCCCGTTTCCAGGCACATATCCAAGCTCTTGTAGACAGTCCGTGCCCGACTCGACATTGGGCGCGGCGCCGGGCGACCGTGTGGTGTAGAAAGAGTCAGGCAACCGGATCAGGGCCTTCGCGGTCGGTCCGGAGCCAGCCGGTCGCATCGTTAGAGGAGACTCCCGACCATGGCCACCGTCCGCCCCCCCGAGCACCCGGAGAGCGACCCCCGTGTCAAGGCGGTATTCGACGACATCCGCGCCACGCGCGGCACGGACTTCATCAATAACGTCTGGCGGTATCTGGCCTTTGATCCGGTCCTGCTGGAGCAGGTCTGGGCCGACATCAAGACGGTGATGGCCACGGCCTCGGCCCTCGACCCGAAGACCAAGGAAATGATCTACGTCGCCGTCTCCATCGCCAACGGCTGCGACTACTGCACCCACTCGCACACGGCGGCGGCGCGCGCCAAGGGCATGACCGAGGCCGAGTACGCCGATCTATTGCGGGTGGTCGGCACGGCGTCGCGTCTGAACGCGCTGCTGAACGGTCTGCACATCCCCGTCGACGCCGCGTTCGACGCGGACGCGACGTGATCGGCGGCGGCTACCCGAACAGCACGGCGTCGCTGTTCGTCAGGCGCACCCCGGCCTGGAGCATGTTGGTCATGGCCGAGGCGAGCGAGCCGTCCATGTCGATGGCGCGGCAGGCGTCCTCGACCAGGCTGACATTCAGGCCCAGGGCGCGGGCATCCAGGGCCGACCAGCACACGCAGTAGTCCGTGGCCAGCCCGGCCAGCACCACATGCTCGACCCCCAGGTCGGACAGCGCGCCGGCCAGACCGGTCACCGAGACGCGGTCGTTCTCGAAGAACGCGGAATAGGAATCGATGGCCGGGTCGGTGCCCTTGCGCAGGACCAGGCGCGCCCGCCGCGTGTCCAGATCGGGGTGGAACGCGGCCCCCTCCGTGCCCTGGACGCAGTGGTCCGGCCACAGCACCTGCGGTCCATACGGCATTTCCGTCATCGAGAACGGCTCCGCCCCCGAATGAGCGGAGGCAAACGAGGCGTGGCCCGGCGGGTGCCAGTCCTGGGTGAGGATAACCACCTGAAACGCCTCGATCAGCCGATTCGCGGCCGGGACCACGGCGTCGCCGTCGGGGACCGCCAGGGCGCCGCCGGCGCAGAAATCGTTCTGCACATCAATGACCACGAGCGCGGCGTCTTCGAGGATGGATGGCATGGAAGCCTCTTCCGCCAATGAACCAGATCGTCACCGTCATCACGCCGGGGCGGCACCCCGCCAGCGTTGACGCGATGGCAAGCCTGCATCACCATCCGCGCATGTCAACGTCCGTTCTCCGCCTCGCCCCGCAAACGATGCCGCTCGCCCTGACCCGGTCGGGTGAGGGCACGGAATCAGATACCTGTCGTGACGGACCGGGGGAGCCGGCCCACGCACTCGACCTCGCCTTGTGGACGCTGCAACCCGACGCCGCCGGGCAGCCCGATCTTGACGCCATGCGGCCGCACCTGTCGGTCAACGAATGGACCCGCGTGACGTCGTTCCGCGACCCACGGCACGCGTGGTCGAGTGCCGCCGCGCGGCTGCTGCTGCGGACCATGCTGAGCCGGTTTCACGGTGCCGACCCGCTGGCCTGGCATTTCGTCACCGAGCCGGGCGGTCGCCCCCATGTCGACATGACGCGGCCGCCGTATCCGCTGACCGCCGAGACGCGGCCCCGCTTCAGCCTCAGCCACACGGTGGGTCTGGCCGCGTGCGCCGTCAGCCTGGGGCCGTGGCCGCCGGGGGCCGACCTGGGCGTCGACGCCGAGTGGACCGGACGCCCCAGCGTGCCGGCCGTGCCCCTGGCCCGTCGCTTCTTCCATCCGGACGAGGCGGCGGCCCTCGAGTTGGTTCCGCGCGGTCCAGAGCGCCAACAGCTGTTCATGACACTGTGGACCCGCAAGGAAGCGGTGCTGAAGGCGCTTGGTCTGGGCATCGCCAACCACCTGAGCCTGTATGCGTGCCTGGGCGACCCCGCGCGTGTCGACGGCCCCGCCGACCTGATCGGCGACTCGGCCCGATGGCACCTGGCCAGCGAGGATGCGAGCCCCAGCCACCGCCTGTCATGGGCGGTGCGCGGGCCGGACGGCGGCGGCGATTTCGAAAGCCCGTGCCCAGCCGTGCGCGTCCATCGGCGGTAGACGTCGGCCAAAGCTCGCCGAACGCCGCAGCCCACAATCCGGTGTTCACTTTTTCGGGGCAAACTCACCATTCGGTTCCCCCATTTTGGTGGGGCGCCGGCGGCCTTTCACGGCCAAGCCAAGAATGGACGAGGGCGAACGGACAGAACGCAAGGGCAGCACGACCTATTTCCATATTCACACCCAGTGGGGAACTTGTGCTATGATCGGCACGAATGATATGGCTCGCGGCGAACCGTCGGGCCGAGTGCGTCCCACTTGATAGGGAAGAAGACCCATGGTGAACGCCCTGACCGCAGGTTCCTCCTCGCTGTTGTCGTCCGACCCAACGGCGTTTCTCATGAACCGGATCGCCGGTCGATTGTACGCGGATATGACCAAGGAGGTCACCGCCGTCGAGACAAAATACAATCCTGAGCTCCAGTCAATTTTGGCGCGTCGCGGGACGGTCGTGGGCCGTCTGAAAGAGGTGCAAAACGTCTTGGACGGTGTGAAAAACGCCGAAACCCAAATCGAAGAGATTAGACAAGTCTTGCGCGATATGAAGGTGATGCTGTCGAAGGCGAAGACCACGACCTCGGCAACTGCGAAAGAGTTTTATGCCAAGCAGTTCAACGAAAACTTGAAAAAATTGAATGAGGTGGCGGATCAGTATGCTGCCGAGTATAACTTGATCGGTCGAGCGGATGAGCGCACGCTTCTTCCTGAGACAAAAGAACTCTCCAGCGATTACGGTACGACGACTGACATCGATACCCTTTACGGTGGGTCTTCTTTCAACTTGATCGGAACCAATGCGAGCGAAGGCGAGTATTACCAGAACGATCCGAGCGGCAATTTCATGTCCAAGGTTGAAAGTCTCGGCGCCGAAGACCCACTCTTTGTAATCGCGCACGGGACGAGCATGTTTGAGACCATCACGATTGATCGCGATGCCAACACGATAGAGTTTAAACTCAATAGCAGTGATGGGAACGGGGATGAATTCGAGGGGACGATTCAGAAGGGTGGCCTCGGACTCATGCCGGCTTGGTACTACAACGACTTCGAAGATGATGCTGGTATTGATGCTGCCCGCGAGGCTGTGAACGACGCCTTCACGCAACTGAATAGGGTTTCGTTCTCGGTCACGATGGCCGAAGCGAAGGTTAAGCCGATCGCCACCTCCCTTGAGGCGGAGAAGAAATCGCTTTTGGACGACTTCACCGCCACGAGTCGCCTGATGGACGACAAGATCGCGGACATTGAGGACGAGGCTCGCCGGGAGTTCAACGCGATCGAATCCAGCCTGAACGCCCAGTCCGGTGCACTGAGTGGTTATCAGCGCATTCTGGCCCAGGTCGGTGGCGGTGGGTCGTTCGTGAATATCCTGGGGTAGCGGTACCCGGGGAGCGCCGGCCTTCAACACGAAAGTGGCCCTTGCCGTCCTCAAGAGCGATTAGACGCTGGATAAGCTGGCGCAGCAGTTCGACGTTCACTCGAACCAGATCACGCCAAGGCGCGCCCAGCGCCTGGAGGGCGCAACGGGGTTGTTCGATGACCACGCGCCCAACGGCTGAGCCCATCCGAGGCGCTCAATGAGCGGCACGCGAAGATCGACCAGTAAATCCGCCCGCTATCTGAACGACTCCGGCCATCTCACCCGTCTGGTGCCAGGAACGGGCCGTTATGATACACTGACGCTGTTCCCGTGCCTATTTGCGGACGGGCGGACGGCGAATGGGTATTCGTTTTTTGTTAGGGGCGCGGCGCGGATCGACCGAGAACGCGACCGCGCCTCAAGTGGAGGTAGGTAAATGGAGATCGAATTTTCCGACAAGATTTATACTGATCCCGTCCTGTATCCGAGTAATCTTAAGTGCTTGTCGGCCCGGGTCTTGGGTCTACAAAAATTCTTTGAAATGGAACGGTGTAGCTATCGGCTTCACGAGACACCGGACGGGCTGGTTTTCCGTGATCGCACGGGCCGTTCCGTGCTGGCGGAGGCGGAGCCGGCGTATTCTCGAAAGCGGGTCGATGCTTTTTTGACCGCCCCAACCCAGCTTTCTATGTACATTCGCTTAGAGAATGTCAGCACCGGCGACCCCGCCTATTGGCATGACCACCTCGGGGCCGTACAGGACCTCTGCGATGATGCCTTCTGGGCGCGCCCCTTCGCACCAGAACACGCACTGACGCTCGCCATCGTGGATCCGCCATCGACGGATGGCGTTGCGCGTCTCATTAATGCTTTCCCGATGCTCGATACTCTTCTGATTTTTATTCTCGACGTCGATCTTTTCATGGCCTCTTTGCACGTCATCAACTGGAGCGAAGTTTTTTCACTGTGTGATCGTCGCGACATTGGCATCAGCTTTCATGTGCTTCCGCCCGGAAATGAAGGCGCTGCCAAGATGGTGCACCAGCTTCATCGGGCCGCACGGATGATGCCTGACAACATTATCCTGTATCCGCATGGTGACGGCAGCCGATACGTGGATTTGTGCCGGACCGTGGTTCGCGATTTCCGTTCTGCCGTCATTGGGGTCGGGTTTTTCCGGGATGAAATCATCATGCTGGAATCAACCACCGATAATATCTTGGAGCACGACCGGCCGCTCCTGAAGCGGCAGCCGGTTCACGACGGGACCGCTCTGGTGATCGGCTCCGGTCCGTCGCTTGACCAGAACTTGGACACGATAGAACGGTTGAGCCAGCATTGCGCTGTCATCGCCTGTGGCACCGCGGTGGAGCCTTTGCTGGCGAGGGGCATCCGTGTTGACGCGTGCGTGGTGCTGGAGCGTGGAACAGCACTGCGGCCCATCTACGAGCGAATAGCGGAAAGAGTCGATCTGGCATCCGTTCCGATGATTGCCAGTTCAACGGTGCACCCCGATCTGGAGCAGTTCTTTGCTCGGGGCCTGTACTTCTACCGGCCGGGACTCAACGTTGCGATCGGATTTGGTTGGGGGTCAGAACATATTCTCCTCAATTGTGATCCAACCGTAGCGAACACGGGCACGGCTTTGGCCGTGTTTCTTGGGTTCCGGCGCTTGGTCCTCTTTGGCATTGATGTCGGTTCGGTGGACCAAGCCCGGCATCACAGCGCACAAAGTGCGTATTACACGGATGAGGACCTGAAAAAAACCGATCTAAAACTGCCAATCGAGGTGGAGGCCTCGTTCGGTGGACCCGCCTATACCAGCGTTGTGTTCGACTGGACGCGCTACAGACTGCAACAGCTTCTGGCGGCGCAGACCGATGCGATCGCCCTGAATCTCTCCGATGGCGTCCGCATTGCGTCCGTACCGCCGCTCAAGGGGCCCGTCGGAGAGTTTCTCGATCGCGTGTTTCCACTCGCCGACACGGGCGCGGCATCATTGGTGATTGAAGGGGAGAACTTCGACAGGGAAAAGTATAACTATGCTTCAGAGGACCTTGACTCCTTCGTCCGGAACGTGCGCCGAGCCTTCGAAAGGCTGTCTTGGACGCGACGGCGGGAAACGCTGAAGTCGCTGGCCATGTTGCTTTGGATCCAACCGTTGACTCATCCATTCCAGAGCATATTTCGTGGCACCCTTTCGCAGATGGTCTGGAGCGTGATGGGGGCGCTTGGACGCATGTCACAGGACGAGAGGACAGTGTACGAGCCCGTGTTGCGGCAAGCCTTGATGGCCGGCCTCGACGGTATGCACAAGGAAGTCGGCGATCTGATCCGACACGGCATCCGTGTCGTGCCACCAGACGACCCGCGTCGAAACTGACGGGGCGGCGTATTTCGTCTGGGGCGTTCGAGTAAAGGTGCCCACGCGGGACAGATCCCGAGCACGATCTTCGTTCGCCGGCGTTCGATCAGTCCGCGAAGAACCAATTGAGTTCGGCGTGGGGGACCTGATCTACAACTCTTGCGATTGGGAGCCGAGCGCCCGGATGATCTGGCGCCAGCATGGTCCCGCGTCGGTGGTTGATCGCGGCGCCTTCGGACCGCATCATGAAATACAGAACATACGCCATGCCAAAATAGCCCTGCGGCGCCTCTGGCCGAAGAGCAACGGCGGCTCGGATCACATCACGGGCCTCAAAAAGATCGCCCTGGTCAGTCAACACGCGGGCGTAACCGTAGCGTGGGCGTACCGCCTTGGGGCGCAACTGAACGGTTCGCGCGTAGACATTGGCCAGGTCCAGGGTGTCCTCGGTGGCACTCATTACGTCGGCGAGTGCCGCATACGCTTCGGCAAACGCCGGTGCCGCGGCCACAATCCGCCGCAACGCGTCAACACTTGGCACGGACCCAGCCCGGTGAAGCCGGGCCAGAACGGCCGCTTGTCGATCTTGCACCTCGTCCACGTGGGGCAGGTGGGCGGCTTCGGCCTCACGCCCGCCTTTGGTCAGGATTGCCGCCAGGGCTTGCACCGCCAGGGGGTTTTCGGGGTCGCGGCTCAGGCTTTCCCGCAGCGACTCCTCTGCTTCGGGATCGCGACCAAGCGCGACCAGGATTTCGCCGCGCAGGCGGTGAAGATCCGCCGAGCCGGGGATCATGCGCAAGGCCGTATCCACGCTGGACAAGGCCCTCAAGACCTGTCCGCCTTGAAAAAGGCTTTCCAGGTGAATGATCCAGCCAACCTGATCGGTCGGTGTTTCCTTCACGACGGAAAATGCAAGCAAACTACTGTGTTTGAAGTCGCCCTCCTGGTACGCCTCCAGCATCTGTCTTGGCAGCGTGTCCAGGCGAGTGACATCTGTCGGCACCGGGGCGTCCTCATCTGGATTTTGCACGTTTTCGTCTCCGCTTCACGGGGCTTGTCGCACGTGGAAACACGCTTGGTAAGGTTCGCGTAAGGCGCTGCGCGGCATAACGTTCAAACTCAAAGGCCGCACTGTGCAGACGTCAGCCTCGCGCTTTCGATCCCCCTCAGACGGGGTACAGCAGATGGCGCAGGTAGTGGCCGGTTTGCATCAGTCTTCGGCGGTTCTGCCGGTGAACACCGAGCAGCGCGAGTATCCTAATCATCCCGGATGGTCGGCGCCAGCACAGGACCCGATCAACGCCGTCGACCGGCAATCCCGCCGCCGCGAGGTCGTTGACCACGTCAGGCGTTGGCACACACAGGACATAACCGGCTGCCGGCCACAAGGCGCGTATGGCCTCCAGCGATTGTGGATCGGCAACCAAATGAAACACGGGGCGGCCTGGTTGGACCCCCGCGCGGGCCTGCACCAGCCGATCCCAAGCCCCGCGCAAAACGGAGGCGTGCCGTGCAAGGGTCGAAGGGTCGGATGCGCTGACGGTGGCATCCAGCTTGGCGGCATTGTCTAGAATCGTCCCCAGGCAATCGAACCATACGATCGGTGCTGTGCTGACGGCGGAGACGGCCAAACCGATGTCCTCGACCCGCTTAGGTGGCGCTACAATCACGAAGCGTTTTTCTCTGCCGTGCATTTCTTCGCCGGCCTGGTCGGACTGCAGCGCGGCGCCGCCCGACCGGGTGACCGGGTCATGCGCAAGTTGGTGGCAGATATGGGCGACATCGTTCGCCAAGTCGATGTCGGCAAACGCGAAGCAAGGGGCGCCAAACGGCGAATCCGGACGCGGGGTGGCCCGCAGATCTTCCCGGCGCACGGCGAAGGCCGAACGGTCACCGACCTCGCGGAGTGCCCGCAGCCCAACATCCGCGCTCGTCGTGTTTGCGTCGTCAATCCCGAACAAGCAAAAGACCCGTTCCGCCAGGCGTTCGTCCACCCCCGAGCAGGACCACGCGTTCAAGAGCCAAGCCTTCGCGGTGGTTGGTGCATTCACGGCGAGCGCTTGGCGATACATCAGGTAGAAGATGTGTCCGCTGTCCCGGTGACGGTTCATCAAGACCCGCAACATGCGGTCGACAAAGTGTTCATGCCCGTTTTCGATATGGTACAACAAGAGGCAGAAGGTGTCGCCTTCGGTCAGATCCTCAGAAGAAAAGAGCGTGTCAAGGGCTGTGCCCAGTCGAGGCCGCGTATACACCAGAAGCCGGATGAAGATGTAGCGATGAAGCGAGGAGTTCCACTGTTCCGGCACCTGGTTTCTCAGGATATCCGCAAGAGAGTCTTCCAGCAGAGTAAGCATCGCCATCACCAGGGCCACCGAGGCGTCGCCTTCCGTTGGCGTTTCCTCTTCAGGCGTGTCCGGTGGCGGCTGGAAAAGAACGACGGCGTCCAGGGCCCGCTGAACACCCGGGTCCGTGACGTCTGGCCGTAGCGCCTGTACGGCCTTGAAATCGAATTGAAACAACGCCACGGCCAGCCGATCCAGGACGGGCAAGGGCGCCATGGTGCCCGCGTTCAGAAGACTGTCGATCTGGAACAGTGCTCCCGCCTCAATCAGCGCCCGAACGTGTGCCGCCTGTGCCGACTCGCTCTGCAGGGCACCAAGCCCCGGGTCCGAGGGATGCGCCACGTCGCTCGTTTCGGTGTCGCCTGCGACCGAGGTCATGTCTTCCCGTTCCTCTTGTCAAAAAAAAGACCGCCGTACGCTCAGGATTCTCAAGGAAATCCAACCAAATGGCAAGCGCCATGGGTCAAACGCGCGACGGCCGATCGCCCAAGGTCGGTCGGACGGTGCGATCTGACTTGGGGAGGTGGGGGGGGAGCGCGTTTGCGCGATAAGCGGGAGGGTGGCCTGCCAATCACGCTAAAAATTGCGCTTGCCGCGCACGACGCATTTTTGCCCTGTCGTCGCCCGCGCTGGCGCCACATGCACGTGGCAGGCTCCGAAGCGATGCCCGGACCCTGACGCCGAAAAAGGAAGGGGCACCGGCCCGATCTTTGCATAGACCAAGCCGATGCCCCGAAAAACCAACCGATGTCCGCGTTCCCGTACAGCGTGGGGCACGGACCTCGGTCTGCCACTTAGAACAGACGCAGCACCGACGATTCGGCCTGGTTGGCGATCGACAGTGAGATCGTGCCAAGCTGCTGACGGGTCTGCAGCGCCAGCATGTTCGCGGACTCTTCGTTCATGTCGGCGTTCACCAGTTCGCCGGCGCCAACTTCCAGGGTGTTCACCAGATTGTCGGTGAACTCACGACGCGTCTCAAGGATGGCGTTGTCGGTACCGAACGACTTGGAGTAAGCGCGCAGGTCGTCGATGACCTCGTCCATCATCCTGATCTGGCTTTGGACGTCGGTCGCGGCATCTTGGGTCGCGAGAGCGGCTGCAATACCGCCGGTCCCTGCGCCGGTCCAGGCACCCACGGCGGTCATCGTCAGGGTGCTCGAACCCTTTTCGTCAAACTTGACTTTGAGCTGGTCGCCCGTGTTCAGCAGGTTGATGCCCTGATAGTGCGCGTCCTTGATCAAATCGTTGATGGCCGAATAGATCCCGGACATATCGGAGGAGATGGTTCCAGGATTGCCAGTATCGGCGGCATAAGCTTCCTGGATGGCCTGGGCCTGCTTGACCAGCTTGGTGATGGCGTCCAGCGCGTTGGTGGCGGCTTCGATGGTTTTCTGGGCCTGGACGACGCCGTCCTTACGGGCCGCCAAGTCAGAAGCGCGGTAATTGAAGTCCTGCGCCTTGAAGAAGGCAATCGGATCGTCAAGAACGCTGTTCACTTTTCTGCCGGTCGACAGCTTGAACTGCGTCTCTTCGATATTAGACGTCGTCCGCTGCAGCGACAGCAGGTTGTTCTGAATGCCCGTGGAGAGGGTAATGTCAGCCATTGTTTTCGTCCCTTCTGGATCGCGGCCCCACCAAAACCTTATGTGGCGGCGGGGCAACTAGGTTGAATGGCCGTCTCCTGACGACCAATCACATCCTAGCGCCCTGGATCCGGTCGTGCAAGACAATTCTTGCCTCCTGGACCAAAGACGCGTTGCCTCGGGAGCAAACGCTCGCGGACGTCGACGAAGGTTGGGGTCCCCTACGGAAAGCGCAAGTCGAGCAATTTGACTTGATTTCTAAACGAATCGTCAGAATTCCCCCGCGCAATGGGCGCGGGGGCGGCCGGTGCGTCTCCCCACCCTTCGTCATCGTGGAGCGGACGCAGGTCGAAACCGCCCAAGCGGTAGGGCAGCGACGCCGTCAAGGGGATACACGCTTGACGGCAACCGTCGCTGCACAACTTTCTGATCCTCAATTCCCCAGTTGGGCGCCAAGGCTTTGTGAGCCCTGGCCCCCCTACCGCCACGCCCGGCCCAGCTTGACGAGGTCGGTCATCAGCCCGCGCAGCTTCCGCGTGCTTCGGAACGAACCCATGATGGCGCGTTCCTTGTCGCGCTTGGGCACGCCGTCCACGCGCAGCATGGTTTCGGCCGCGTTGGTGAGCAGGCGCGGGTAGTCGGTGAAGAAGTGCTTGTTGGTCTCCAGAATCTTGGGCAGGCGGCGGTACTTCTTCAGGTCGCGCAGGACGAAGCTGTCCTCCAACGCCTTGCGGTAGGCCTTCAGGGTGGCCGCCGTCATCGGCTTGCCCTCTTTCTTGGCCGCGACGATGGTCTCGGCCGCCAGCCGCCCGGAGGTCATGGCCAGGTTGGAGCCCTCGCGGTGCATGGCGTTGAGCAACTGCGCGGCGTCGCCGGCCATCACCCAACCGTCGCCGTGCACCTGCGGCACCGCGTTGTATCCGCCCTCGGGCAGCATGTGCGCGGCGTATTCCTTCGGTTCGCCGCCGGCGATCAGGGGGGCGATGGCCGGATGCTGCTTGAAGCGTTCCAGCAGGAAGTACGGCCGCACCTGGCTCTTGGCGAAGTCGCTGATCAGGCAGCCGATGCCCACCGACAGGCTGTCGCCGTTGGTGTACAGGAACCCGGTGCCGGTCATGCCCGCCGTGATCGAGCCGGCGGCCTCGATCACCACGCCCTCGTTGCCCTTCAGGTTGAAGCGCGCGTCGATGGTCTCGCGCGGCATGAAGATGGTTTCCTTGACGCCAAGGGCCACCTCCTGCGGTTTCAGTTCGGGGCGCAGGCCGGCGCGGCTGCCGACCAGGGCGTTCACACCGTCGGCCAGCACCACCACGTCGGCGGTCACCTCGCCGTCGTCGCGATCCACCTTGACGCCGATGACCTTGCCCTTCTTGTCGCGCAGCAGACCGGTCACCGTGGTCTCGCAGATGAGCAGGGCGCCGGCCTCCTTGACCTTGCCGCTGAACCACTTGTCGAACTGCGCGCGGATGATGGTATAGCGGTTCGGGCGCTGTTCGTTGAACGTGTCCGAGCGGAAGTGCGAGCCCACATAGGCGTGGTCGTCCAGCATCCACATGCGCTGTTCGATGATGTGGCGTTCCAGGGGCGCGCTGTCGCGGAAGTCGGGGATCACCTGTTCCACCGCGTTGGCGTACAGGATGGCGCCCTGCACGTTCTTGGCGCCGGGGTACTCGCCGCGCTCGATCTGCAACACGGACAGTCCGGCGCGGGCCATCACCAGGGCGGCGCTGTTGCCGGCCGGCCCGGCCCCGACCACGATGGCGTCGAAATGTTCGGTCATGCTCTCTGGTCTCCGTGAGACCGGCGGCCCTGGGCGGGCATCGCCGGGTGATCGCGGGCCGGGTTCAGGCCCTTTGGTTTTTTTGCGGGTCGTCAGCCGGCCATCCGGTCGACGGCGAGGCGCTTGCGGAAGGCCTCGGTCAGGGCGGGCAGCAGTTCCAGCACGTCGCCGACGATGCCGTGATGGGCGAAGTCGAAGATCGGCGCGTTCGGGTCCATGTTGATGGCCAGGATCTGGTCGGCCCCCTCGGACCCCACGCGGTGCTGAATGGCGCCCGAGATGCCGCAGGCGATGTACAGGCGCGGGCGGATGGTCTTGCCGGTCTGGCCGATCTGCCGGTCGGCGGTCATCCACCCCTTCTGCACCAGTGGGCGCGAGCAGCCGTACTCGGCGCCCAGCACCTGGGCCAGGTCGACCACCAGCCGGATGTTCTCCGGCCGTTGCAGGCCCATGCCGCCGGCGACGACGATGTCGGCGTAAGCCAACTGCGCCTGGTTGGTGTCGGAGTCCGGAATGAAATCCAGAACCTTGGTGACGATGGACTCCTCGGCCATGTCGAGCGGTTCGCGCACCACCTCGCCGGTGCGGCCGCGGTCCGGGTCGCCCATGGCCATGACGCGCGGGCGCACGGTGGTCATCTGCGGCCGGGCGGCGCGCGTCATGATGGTGCACAGCAACGAGCCGCCGAAGGTCGGCCGCGTGGCTGCCAGCGACTTGTCGTCGTCGATGGCCAGTTCCGTGCAGTCGGCGGTCAGCCCGGTTTGCAGCGTGGTGGCCACGGCACCGGCCAGATCGCGGCCCAGGGTCGTGGCGCCCAGCATCAGAATCTCGGGCTTGTGTTTGTTGACCAGGTCGGTCATCGCCTTGGTGTAGGGCTCGTTGCGGTACTCGGCCAGCAGCGGATCCTCGATCACGTAGACGCGGTTGGCGCTGTAGTGGAACGCCTCGGCCACCGCCTTTTCGGTGCCCTCGGCCTTCGGGCCGAGCACGACGCCGCACAGATCGACACCCAGGGCGTCGGCCAGCTTGCGGCCCTCGGTCAACAGTTCCCACGACACGGGGTGGACGCGGCCGTGTTCCAGTTCGACGAACACCCAGACGTTCTTGTAGGCCTTCAGGTGTTCGGGCAGTTCCTCGGTCTTCTTGCGACCCTTGGCCGGGGGAGCGGCGGGGGCTTGGGCCATGATATGGTCTCCTTGAAATCTCGCTCGGGCGCGCGGGCCGGGTCAGGCGACGGTCGTCTGCTTGGTGAGCACGCTCAAGAGGCGCGGATCAGCGTCAAGCAGCGTTTCGACGGCGGCGGCGGCGACACTGGCGGGCGCGCCGTCCTCGGCGGTGATCATCTTCGCCTTCTCGGCGCGCGGCTTGGGCGCGAACACCTTGCTCACCTTGGTCGGCGAGCCCTTCATGCCGCACTTGCCAAGGTCCTCGACCCCGGCCGCCTCGGCGTTCCACACCTTGATCTCGGCCCGTTCCGCCCGCAGCACGTCGGGCAGCGAGCCCCGGCGCAGTTCGTTGGTGGCCTCCAGCATGGTGATCAGGCACGGCAGCTTGGTCTTCAGCACCTGCACGCCGCCCTCGGCGCGGCGGTGCACCGAAATCTCGCCGGCCTCCAGATCAATGGAGGGAATGGCGGAGACATAGGTGAGCTGGTTTAGCCCCATGCGGCGGGCGATGCCGGGGCCCACCTGGGCGGTGTCGCCGTCGATGGTCTGCTTGCCGGTGAACACAATGTCGACCGGCCGTTCGGCGCCGATCTTGTTAATCGCCGCCGTCAACGCATATGAGGTGGCGAGCGTATCGGCGCCGGCGAAGAAGCGGTCGGACAACAGGATGGCGTCGTCGGCGCCGTGACCCAGCGCCTTGCGCAGGGCCGAGGCGGCCATGGGCGGCCCCATGGTCAGGACCGTCACCTTGCCGCCCAGTTGGTCGCGCAGCTTCAGAGCGGCTTCCAGCGCGAACAGGTCGTACGGGTTGATGATCGTCGGCACGCCCTGGCGCATGATGGTGTTGGTCACCGGATGCACGCTGATCTGGGCGCTGTCGGGCACCTGCTTGATGCAGACGACCATGTTCGGGCCTTGGCTCATCGGGCTCACTCTCCCCTGGATGATGGTGGGGACGGGGACAGCGCCTCCAGGGGAATGAAGGCGCGGCCGGCTCCGTCGGTCTGTTGTTGGAAGACCGCGAACACCTTCTCGCGGCGGGCGGTCGACGTGACGAAATCGTCGTGCGCGCGCCGCAGGCAGTCACGCAAGATGCTTTCGTCCGGGTCCTCGTACGCGATCAGGAATTCCCGAAACCGCTTTAGCACATGCAAACGGCTGACGGCCAGTACCTGGGGGTCATAGGCCACGTCAAGGGCTTCGAAAAACTCTTCCGCCGCCGAAAGGCCGGCAAGACGCTGCAGTGCGGCATTCATGACGGGATCACCCCTTCTGTTGGAGCCAGCGACCCGCCGATCAGGGGCGGTGTCATCATCGAGTCGCACGGAGTCGCGTCCCGAGTCGCGGCCGGACCCATGAGCGTTGCGGCGGTCAGTGTCCGGGCTGTCAGGGCGTGCCACTGGCGCAGGTCATTGGCCTGCGGCGGCCGTTTGCTGTGGCGATAGTGGGCGCGCAACAGCCCGACCATCCGCTGCGCCTGCCCGGCCTCCAGCGTCAGGCCCAGGTCGGCGCACGCCCGCGCCATGCCAGCGGCGCCCGAGTGCTTGCCCAGCACCAATTGGTGGACGCGGCCCAGGCACGCCGGATCAAGGCCGGTGTAGGTGTCGGGCTCGCGCAGCAGGCCATGCACATGGATCCCGCTTTCATGACTGAACGCGCCGGATCCCACAAGGCTCTTGCCGCAGGGCACGGGGCGCTCCGCCGCGCGGGACACAAGATCGGCCAATGCCGGCAACTGACGGGCATCCACGCCCGTCGCGCAGCCGTGCAGGGTTTCCAGGGCGACGGCCACCTCTTCCAGCGCGGCGTTGCCCGCGCGCTCGCCCAAGCCGACAACGGTCGTGCTGACGTGCGTGGCGCCACCCAGCACGGCGGCCAGGGAATTGGCCACCGCCAGCCCCAGGTCGTCGTGCGCGTGCATTTCCAGATCCAGGTCCGTCCCGGCCCGCAAGCGTTCGAACAGGGCGCGGGTCGTGAACGGCTCCATCACGCCCAGGGTATCGGCGAAGCGGAAGCGCTCGGCGCCGGCCGTCGCCGCCGTGTCGATGACCCGGGCGACGAAATCCGCGTCGGCGCGCGAGGCATCCTCGCCGCCGATGCTGACGCGAAGGCCGTGGTCCCGCGCCCGGCGGACGAGGCGGTCCAGCTCGCTCAGCACCCAGGCGCGCGTCCGCCCCAGCTTGCCGGCGATCTGCCTGTCCGAGACGGGCGCCGACATGTGGATCATGGACACACCGCAGGCCAAGGCCGCGTCAAGGTCGCGGTCGCTCAGACGGCACCAGACGAACACGGTCGCCCGCAGCGGCAGCGCCAGAATAGCGCGGATGTCGGCCTGTTCCTCCGCCCCCATGACCGGGATGCCGACCTCCAGCTCCGGCACGCCGGCCTGGTCGAGCGCCGTGGCGATGGCCAGCTTTTCGTCCCGACTGAAGGCGACGCCGGCGGTTTGCTCGCCGTCGCGCAACGTCGTGTCCGTCAGAACCACCGGCGTACCGGGCCGTTGTGGCACGGACCGGTCGATCGCGGCGCCGACTGTGCTCATGCGATGGGCCTCCCCTTGGCTCAGGCGCCGGCCTTGGCGCAGCTGCACCGGCCGGCGGCGTTCGGGTTGTCGAACACGAACCCGGCGCCGCGTTCGTCCTCGACGAAGTCGATGGTCGTTCCGGTCAGCAACGGCGCGCTTTCGGGATCAACGAACACCGACAGGTCGTCGAAGGTCGTCACGGCATCACCCTCCTCGGCGCCGGCGGCCAAGCCGAGCCGGTATTGAATCCCGGCGCAGCCGCCGGCCGCGACGACAATCCGCAGTCCGCGCGCCGCGTCGGACCGGCTCACCGCACGTCGGATGGCGCTTTGGGCCGTGTCGGTCAGGGACAGCATGGCGAGGATCTCCTAACAGGTCGATCGGCGAGCACAAAAAAGAGTCGCCGTGCGGTGCAGCAATCAGCGTGCCAAGGCGGTTGAGGCGTGAAATCCGGCCTGGGACAAGGGGTTCCGTCCCCGCCGACGCAGGACCGCCATGTCGGTGTTGCGACAATCCGACAGGCGGCGTGTCGCGCCCCGGACAGGCGTACGGTCGCGTAACGTCCTGAAATCGCACAACTTCCAAACTGGCATCGGGATTGCTGAGTGGGTCCTGTCCCGCATCGCCAGGGAGACCGGACACATGACCTCGATGCCGCGCATTCCGCTCGACGGACTGGGATCCGTCACCACCGCCGCCGACCTTCGCGCCTCGCTGGCGCCGGCATCGGCGGCGGCGCCGGGCCGGACCGTCCGCCTGCCGCATAACAAACGCCGCGAGGCACAGGGGCCGGCGGAACCCGCCCGCGTCGACCCGGCGGTCTGGGCCAAGGTGAAAGAGCACCCGTGCTACTCCGAGCAGGCGCACCACCATTTCGCCCGGATGCATGTGGCGGTGGCGCCCGGCTGCAACATCCAGTGCAACTACTGCAACCGGAAATACGACTGCGCCAACGAGAGCCGGCCGGGCGTGGTCTCCGACCGCCTCACGCCCGAACAGGCGGTCGAGAAGGTGCGCCAGGTGGCGGCGCGCCTGCCGCAGCTCTCCGTGGTGGGCATCGCCGGTCCCGGGGACGCGCTGCACAACGCGCCCCGCACGCTGCGGACCTTTGAGTTGATCCGCGCCGAACTGCCGGACCTGACGCTGTGCCTGTCCACCAACGGACTGGCGCTGCCCGACCATGTCGACGCGCTCAAGGCGCTGGACGTGCATCACGTCACCATCACCCTGAATGCCCTGGACCCCGAGATCGGCGCGGAAATCTACCCCTGGATCGCGCACGACCACCGCCGCTGGCACGGGGTGGAGGCCGCCCGGATCCTGCTGGAGCGCCAGATGGAGGGCCTGGAGCGCGCCGTCGCCGCCGGCATCCTGGTCAAGGTCAACTCGGTCATGATCCCGGGGATCAACGACGCGCACCTGAAGGACGTGAACCGGGTGGTGCGCGAGAAGGGCGCGTTCCTGCACAACGTCATGCCGCTGATCTCCGACCCGGCGCACGGCACGCACTTCGGCCTGACTGGGCAGCCCGGGCCGACACCGGTGGAACTCCATGCCCTGCGCGAATCCCTCGGCAACGACGCTCGCCTGATGCGCCATTGCCGCCAGTGCCGGGCCGACGCGGTCGGAATGCTCGGCCAGGACTCGTGCGGCGACGGGGCAGGGGAGGACGCGACCCCGGCCACGGTGGATGCCGATGCGCGCGCCGCCTACCGGGCGGTGGTCGAGGACAGCCGCGCCGAACAGGTCGCCGAGGCGGCCCGCGCCGATGCCCTGGCCGGGTCGGTGGCCCCGGCCGATGACCGCCGCCTGGTGGCCGTGTGCTCGCGCGGCGGGGGGCGTGTGAACCTGCACTTCGGCAAGGCGACGGAGTTCCATGTCTACGAGGTGGGCGCCGCCGGCGTGCGCTTCGTCGGCATCCGCCGCGCCGACAACTACTGCCTCGGCGGATACGGCGACGCCGAGCGCATGACGACGATCCTGTCCGTGCTGGAAGGGATCGACGCCGTGCTGTGCGTCAAGGTCGGCACCGGACCCCGGCGCCGACTGGAGCAAGCCGGCATCGCCGTTCATGAGACCACGGCGCACGATCTGATCGAGACCACGGTGGCACAGTGGTACGCGGGCGCGGTTCCGGCGGCGCCCGCCGCGCGCCGCGCTTAAGTTCACGGCTCATAGAGAGGGGATAATCTTCCATGGCTTACAAGATTCTGGGCTCTCAGTGCACGGTCTGCGGGGCGTGCGAGTTCGAGTGCCCGACCGGGGCCATCGCCATGAAGGGCGATACCTACAAGATCGACGCGGCGACCTGCACCGAGTGCGAGGGCCACTTCGACGCGCCGCAGTGCGATGCCGTCTGTCCGGTGCCCGGCACCTGTGTTCCGGCCTGAGCGGCGCGAGGCAGACCATGGCCGAGCCCACACAACACAAAGGTGGCGACGACGGGCTGGTCGAGATCGACCGGCCCCCCGTCTTCGAACCCGGAACCAAGGTGCGCGCGCGGGTCCCGGTGCGCGACGACGGCACGACGGCCGGTGCGCGCATCGGCGACGTGCTGGTCGAGGCGGGAGACGTCGGCTACGTCCGCAGCGTCGGTGCCTTCCTGCAACGCCACTGGATCTACGACGTCGATTTCATCCGAACCCTGCGCGTGGTCGGGATGCGCGCCCACGAACTGGAGAGCGCGGAGAGCGATCCGCCCCCACCACAAGAGGACGCCTGATCATGAAGATCACCATCCGCAAGGGGACGAATGGGTTCGAGGCCTATGTGCCGAAAAAGGACCTGGAGGAGCCGGTCACGGCCAGCGAAAAGCCGGACCTGTGGGGCGGCTGGATCGAACTGGCCAACGGCTGGCGCTTTGAGATGCCGGACATGCCGGCCGAGACCCCGTTGCCGCTGACGCTGGACGCGCGGCGGATCAGTACGGGGGATTGACAGGGATTCGTTTATCGACGAAATTGCTTCTGCGTAGGCACTTTCGGACCGGTAGCGTACTTGTTCCCCGCTGCAGTCTGCGAAGACCAAACACGTGCCACCGTTGGCGTTCAACAGCAACGCCGTCGGCTAGGATGCAATGGTCAGTCGCGGACGAGCGTTGGGAGACAAGAGCACGATGGCACCTCAACAAACGCAATCCTACTCCGTCCGCCGCTATCTGACGGCAGGGGAGGGGCGAGACCTCTTCGCGGCATGGCTTTCCGATGTTCGGGACCAGAAAGCCAAGGTTGCCATCCTGAGGCGAGTGAACCGCCTTTCGCTGGGGAATTTCGGCGACTGTAGGCCATGCCGCGAAGGGGTTTGGGAACTGCGTTTGGATGTCGGTCCCGGCTATCGGGTTTACTACGCGCTGGCAGGACAGGCGGTGATCCTGTTGCTGTGCGGCCGGGACAAAAGAACGCAGGATCGCGACATCGACAAAGCCTGTGCGTGTTGGCGGGATTGGTGCCAGCGAGGCGGCGAGGCGGCGAAGCGAGGTGATCGTCCGTGAGGGATCGTTCCCACGATGAGGCCATGGCCGAGGTGTTCCGCGAGGACCCGGAGTTGGCTGTGGCGTTGCTCAACGACATCCTGGCGGATGGCGACCAGGGGGAACTGCTGATCGCCCTCCGGCAGATGTCGAAGGCGTTCGGGGGTGTGCCAAAGGTCGCCGAGGAGGCCGGCCTGAACCCGACCCAGCTTTACCGGACCCTGTCGGAGAGCGGCAATCCAGAACTGCGCGGGTTGCAGGCGATCCTGAAGGCCATGGGTCTGCGCTTGGCCGTCCAACCTCTGGACAAGGCGTCCTGACCCCCCAAGGCCCAGCGGCTGCCGTATTGCCATTGATCGGTGTTGCCACGGAACGCGTGTTGTCACTCGCCTCTACCACATCGCCGCGTCGCGGCCTCAGGATCCGGCTGGTTCCCCGACCGTATCGGCGGCGACGGCATCGCGCTCGCCCATGGGACGGGGCGGGCCGACCGTGGTGTCCCGGCACGTCTCACGCTCCATCTCGGCGTTGATCACCCCGCCGAGCAGGACGATGAAGGACGTGATGTAGAACCAGAACATCAGCACCACGACGCCGGCCAGTGCGCCATAGGTCTCGCTGTAGCTGCCGAACGTCGACACGTAGACGGAAAACAGGATCGAGGCGATGATCCACAACGTGGTCGCCACCACGGCGCCGGGCGACAGCCACCGCCATTGCGCCGGCCGGCGGTTCGGCGCGAGCCGGTAGATGGCGGCCAGCGCCAGAATGGCGAGCCCGAGGATGACCGGCCACCGGGCGAGGGTCGCCAACCACTCCACGGCCTGGCCCAGCCCCACCGCCTTCAGCACCGCCGGGACGCCGGCGACCAGCAGAAGGGCCACGATCGAGAACACCAAGCCGCCGGCCGTCAGGCCCAGAACAAGAAGCGTTTGCTTGATGAACCCCCGATCCTCGCGTTCGCCATAGGCAATGTCCAGGCCCTGAACCAGGGCGTTCATGCCGCGCGAGGCGCTCCACAACGCCACCAGGATGCCGATGGCGGTGCCGATCTGCAGCGTGGCGGCCGAGGAGCCGACCAGTCGCTGCAATTGGTCGGTCAGCACCGCCTGCGCGCTTTCGGGCAGAACGCCGCTGACGGCGGCGATCTGGTTCGTCACCGCCTGGGGGTCGGAGATCAGGCCGTAGAGGGCCACCACGGCGGCCAGCGCCGGAAAGACCGCCAGCATCGCGAAGAATGTCACGCCCCCGGCAATGATCGGCAAGTTGTCGCCGGAAATCTTGCCGAAGACGCGCTGGGCGACATTCCATAGCCCGCCCCACGTGACGTCCCAGGGACGAGCCGGGTCGTATCCTGCAACTCCTGCGTACGTACCGTTCATGCCACACCCTCCTGTCCGATTGCCATGACTGCGCTGACGAAGCAACGCATCAGGGCGCTCGCGGTTGCGGACGCGAAGGGAGATGGCGGCGGTCAAATGGAGGCGGGCGCACCTGCGGCCGGACTACTGGCTCGGCTGGTCCTCTTCCAGGCGGCGCAGCAGGAACTCGCGGCCGATCTTGACGCGCGGTTCGCCGTCATAGGCGACGATATCGGCGGTGGCGTAGGTCTCGTTCCAGTTGTCGGGCAGATAGCTGCCGGTGCCGATGACGTCAATGGGTCCCTTGGCGTAGCCCATGACCCGGCACTTGGCCGGCCCGAACCCGGACGAGGCGACGATCCGCACGCGGTCGAACCCGGCGTCGTTCAGCCGTTCGCGCGTGTGCCAGACGGCGGCCGCCGAAACGCCGGTGCCGATCAGATAGCGCAGCTCCGTCTCGGAGCGATAGCCGCGAATGGCGTCCGGACAGTGCCGGTCCAGCACTTCGTAGGACTTCTGCGTGTCCAGTCCCTCGATGAAGCGGCCGCCGTGGGTGTCCAGCCGGATGCTCAGCCGGCCGGCGGCGGCCAGCATCGGGAACCGCCGGCAGACCTCGAGCGAGTCCGTGATCTCCTGCCCGAAATAGTCCACCAGCACGACCAGCGGTGTGTCGGGGAAGGTCTCGTGGAACATCTCGGCGGCGCGCACGGTCGAGCCGGCATAGCCGATCAGGCCGTGCGGCATCGTGCCCAGGCCCTTGTCCTGGCCGAAGAAGTGCGCGGTGGCGTCGGTCGCGTTGCCGATGAAGCCCTTGGCCCCCGACTTGCGCCGCGCCCGTGTGGAGCCCACCGAGGCGGCATAGGCCATCAACTCGGCCATCTCGGTGCCGGCGCAATGCCGCGCGTCCATGGCCAGGAACGCCACCTCCGGCAGTTCGGTGCTCATGGTGAAGGCATTGTAGGCCGCCACACCGCAGGCGCCCAGCTTCTGCAGGAACAGGGTCTCCAGGTCCGCCAGCCCGGCGAACGAGCCGGTCAGATACATCATGGGCTCGCCGGCGCCAACCCACTGGCTTTCGCGGAACGCCTCGTCGATCGTCACGTCGAAGCCGCGCGCCGCCGCCGTCGCCCGCAACCAGGTCAGGGCCAGGCGCGGCGCGTAGACGACCGGGCGCCGCATGAAGATGGCATAGGTCACCCGGCAGTCGCCGAACCGCTGGACGATCTCCCGCGTGCGGACGAAATAGGTGTCGGTCCACGCCTGGATCCGGTCGGCCGGGGGCCAGGTGGCGCCAATGCTGCCGTAGTCGTCTGAGGGAAAGGAGTCCATGGTTGCTCCAGCATGGGTCCGAACGGACGACGTTACGAGACGGCGGCCAGTCCGGGCGGGGCCAGCTTGCCCAGGCTGCGTTCCTGCTTCAGGCCCTCCGCGATCAGGAAGGCCAACTCCAGCGCCTGGTTGGCGTTCAGGCGCGGATCGCAGTGGGTGTGGTAGCGGTCGCCCAGCCGGGCCTCGGTGATGGCCTGGGCGCCGCCGATGCATTCCGTCACATCGCGCCCGGTCATCTCGAAGTGGACGCCGCCAGCGTGCGTGCCCTCGGTGTGGTGCACGGCGAAGAAGCCGCGCACTTCCTTCAAGATGCGATCGACCGAGCGGGTTTTGAACCCGCTGGAGGCTTTCACCGTGTTGCCGTGCATGGGATCGCAGGCCCAGACCACGGTGCGGCCTTCGCGCTTCGTGGCCCGGACCAGTGGCGCCAGTTGCGTTTCGATGGCGTCGGCCCCCATGCGCGAGATGATGGTCAGGCGGCCGGGGTCGTTGTTGGGATCGAGGATGTCGATCAGCCGCAGCAGCTCGTCCTCGGTCATGGTCGGCCCGGCCTTCAGGCCGATGGGATTGCGGATGCCGCGCAGGTATTCGATGTGGGCGCCGTCGCGCTGGCGGGTGCGGTCGCCGACCCACAGCATGTGCGCCGTGGTCGAGAAGAACTCGCCGGGGTGGGTCGAGTCCTCGCGCGTCAACGCCTCTTCGTAGTTCAACAGAAGGGCCTCGTGCGCGGTATAGAACTCGGTCTCGCGCAACTGCGGCACCGACTCGCCCGTCAGTCCGCAGGCCTCCATGAAGCCCAGGCTCTCGGTGATGCGGTTGGCCATGTCCTCGTAGCGCTCGGCCTGCGGGCTGCCCTTGACGAAGTCCAGCGTCCAGCGGTGCATCTGGAACAGGTCGGCGTAGCCGCCCTGGGCGAAGGCGCGCAACAGGTTCAGCGTCGCCGCCGATTGGTGGTAGACGCGCAGCAGCCGGTCCGGATCGGGCGTGCGGACGGCCGGTTCGAACTCCATGCCGTTGACCATGTCGCCCCGGTAGGAGGGCAGTTCGACGCCGTCGACCACCTCCATGGGGGCCGAGCGCGGCTTGGCGAATTGCCCGGCCATGCGGCCCACCTTCACCACGGGGCAGGCGGCGCCGTAGGTCAGCACCACGGCCATCTGCAGGATGACGCGGAAGGTGTCGCGGATCGAGTTGGCCCCGAATTCGGCGAAGCTCTCGGCGCAGTCACCACCCTGCAACAGGAACGCCTTGCCCTGCGCCACCTGCGCCAGGGACTTGCGCAGCCGCCGCGCCTCGCCGGCGAATACCAGCGGCGGCAGCGCGGCCAGTTCGGCCTCGACGATGCGCAGGCGGTCGGCGTCCGGATAGTCCGGCACCTGTTGGATGGGCTTGTCGCGCCAGCTTCGCGCGTTCCAGTCCAGGGCCATCGTCCTGTTTTCCCTCGCTTGCTATGGGGTCTCCCGCCGCCGGCGCCCGGCCGGATGGCCAGCCGGATGGCCAGCCGGATGGGACGAAGCACCCTGATATAATCGGCCCTCCCCCGAGAGGAAAGGACGAAAGCGCCACGCGACTCCCGAAACCGGGCCGCAGCGCCCTTGTCAAGCCCCCGCGTTTCGTGCCAAGAACCCGCGCTTGTTGGCGGTCGGGGGAGGGGCCGTCACGGGACGGTCGCCCGTCCGAAGCGCGACCGCGCAGCCTCCCGCCGGATCCGTCCCGTCGTCCGCCCGAAGGAGCCAAATCGTGTCGCTCAAAGACTACCTGTTCACCTCCGAGTCCGTGTCCGAGGGTCACCCCGACAAGGTGTGCGACCGCATTTCCGATGCCGTCGTCGATACCTTCCTGGCCGCCGATCCCGTCGCCCGCGTGGCCTGCGAAACCCTTGCCACGACCAATCTCGTCGTGCTGGCCGGCGAAGTGCGCGGCCCGGCCGAAGTGGCGGAGAACAAGGACCTGCTGGTCCAGGTGGCGCGGGACGCGATCCGCGACATCGGCTATGAACAGGACGGCTTTCACTGGCAGACGGCGGACGTGCAGGTGCATCTGCACGCACAGTCCGTGGACATCGCGCAGGGCGTGGACGCCGCCGGCAACAAGGACGAGGGCGCCGGCGACCAGGGCATCATGTTCGGCTACGCCTGCGACGAGACCGACGAGCTGATGCCGGCGCCGATCGCTTTTTCGCACCGAATCCTGAAGTCGATGGCCGAGGCCCGCAAGTCGGGCGCGGCGCCGATCCTGGGGCCGGACTCCAAGAGCCAGGTGACGCTGCGTTATGTGAACGGAAAGCCGGTCGGCGCCACCAGCGTGGTCGTCTCCACCCAGCATGACGCGGCGGCCGCGTCCGAGGAAGTGCGCGAACTGGTGCGCCAGCATGTGCTGAAAGCGCTGCCCGACGGCTGGATGTGCCCGGAGGACGAGTTCTACGTCAACCCGACCGGCCGCTTCGTCATCGGCGGGCCGGACGGTGACGCCGGCCTGACGGGCCGCAAGATCATCGTCGACACCTACGGCGGCGCGGCGCCGCACGGCGGCGGCGCCTTCTCCGGCAAGGACCCGACCAAGGTCGACCGCTCGGCCGCCTATGCCGCGCGCTATCTGGCCAAGAACATCGTCGGTGCCGGGCTGGCGCGCAAATGCACCATCCAGCTGTCCTATGCGATTGGCGTGTCCAAGCCGCTGTCGGTGTATGTGGACACCCACGGTACCGGTCAGGCCGAGGAGGCCGCCATTGCCCTGGCCCTGCGCGAGGTGATGAACCTGTCGCCGCGCGGCATTCGCGAGCACCTGAACCTGAGCCGGCCGATCTATGCCCGCTCGGCGGCGTACGGGCACTTCGGCCGCGCGCCGGAGGACGACGGTGGGTTCTCGTGGGAGCGCCTGGACCTGGTCGCCGACCTGAAGAGCGCCCTTGGTCTCTGACGACGACACGCGGCCCGGGCCCCGCACCGAGGACGTCCGCTTCTACGGCCGGCGCAAGGGCAAACCCCTGCGCGCCGGTCGGCAGGCGGTCATGGACCGGCGCCTGCCCGCGTTGGCCATTCCGATGCCGGGGGAGGGCGAGACGCTCGACCCGGCGGCCCTGTTCCCCGAGTCGACACGCGCGCTGTGGCTGGAGATCGGCTTCGGCGGCGGCGAGCATCTGGCGGCCCAGGCGGCGGCGCATCCGGACGTGGGCTTCATCGGCGGCGAGGTGTTCGAGTACGGCGTCGCCAAGCTGGTGGCGGCGGTGGACGAGGCCGGCTTGACCAACGTGCGGGTCTATCCGGACGACATCCGGCCGCTGCTGGAGCACCTGCCGGACGCCTGCCTGGAGCGCATTTTCGTTCTCTTCCCCGACCCCTGGCCCAAGAGCCGGCACGCCAAGCGACGCATGATCGCGCCCCGGCGGCTGGACCTGTTCGCACGCCTGCTGGTGGACGGCGGGTCCCTGCGGGTGGCCAGCGACGACATGGGCTATATCCGCTGGACCCTGATGCACGCCACGGCGCACCCGGCCTTCGCCTTGACCGCGCGGCGGCCCGACGACTGGCGTGCGCCGCCGGCCGACCACGTCCAGACGCGCTACGAGGCCAAGGCGCTGGAGCAGGGGCGCCGGCCGATCTACTTGGATTTCCGCCGGCGGGGGCGGGGCGATCGGCCCTGAGGATTCGCTCACACCGATCCATTCACCCGCGCCAGGGTGGCGGTGGTCGAATGGCCTTCCTCCAACCGTGCCAGCAGGACGCGCCCCCCATATCCGTGCACGATGTCGGCGCCGACGACGGTCTCGACCGTGTAGTCCGCGCCCTTGACCAGCACGTCAGGCCGCAGGGTGCTGATCAGCCGCAGGGGCGTGTCCTCGCCGAAGATCACCACCCGGTCCACGTCGGCCAGCGAGGCGAGCACGGTGGTCCGCGCCGCCTCGGTCTGCACCGGGCGGGTGGGGCCTTTCAAGCGCCGCACCGAGGCATCGGAGTTGAGCCCCACCACGAGTCGGTCACAGGCCGCGCGCGCCTGCGCCAGCAGCGAGACATGGCCCGGGTGCAACAGATCGAAACAACCGTTGGTGAAGCCGACGCGCAGGCCGCCCCGGCGCCAGCGTTCGACCGTCTCGGTCAGGGTCTCAAGCCGCACCACCTTGTCCTCGGCGCGGGCGAGGTCCTGGTGGTGCAGCGCCGCCGTCAGGTCATCGGCGCGCACGGCCGCCGTGCCCACCTTGCCGACCACCAGGCCGGCGGCCGTGTTGGCCAGCCGGGCGCCGACCGACAGGGGGGCCCCGGCGGCCAGGGCGGCGGCCAGGGTGGCGACCACCGTGTCACCGGCGCCGGAGACGTCGAACACCTCGCGGGCCTCGGTCGGCAGGTGCTCGACCGGGCCGGACGCAGGCACCAGTGTCATGCCCTCCTGACTGCGGGTGGCGAGCACCGCGCCCAGGCCGCAGGCGCCCAGCACCTGCCGGGCGGCGGCCTCGATGGCCGCGTCGCCCTCCGTGGCGCGGCCGCCGGTGGCCTCCGACAACTCCTTGCGATTCGGGGTGACCACGGTGGCGCCAGCGTAGCGACGGTAGTCGGCGCCCTTTGGGTCGACAATGACCGGCACGCCCGCCGCCGTCGCCAGTTCGATCAGCGCGCGAGTGAACGGCTGCGTCAGCACGCCCTTGCCGTAGTCGGACAGGACCACGGCGCCGCTCGTCTCCAGATGCGTCCGCGCCGCCGCCAGCAAATGATCGCCGCACGCGTCGTTCACGGCGCTGGTCGTCTCGGCGTCGGCCCGCAGAAGCTGCTGCCCGCCGGCGACGAAGCGGGTCTTGACCGTGGTCGGCCGCGCGGGGTCCACGGCCAGATGCGGCTCCACGCCCGCCAGGGACTCGACCAGGGCGGCGATCTCGCGGCCGGCGTCGTCGTCGCCCACCGCCGACAGGAACACCACCCGCGTGCCGAGGCCCACGAGGTTGCGGGCGACGTTGCCGGCCCCGCCCAGCATGGCCGATTGGCCCCGGATCCGCAGGACCGGAATCGGCGCCTCCGGCGAGACGCGGTCGACATCGCCGTGCACGAAGCGGTCTAGCATGACGTCGCCCACGCACAACACGCGCGCGGTGGCGAGGCGGTCCACCCAGTCGGCCAGGGCGGCGGGTTCAACGGTCATGGGGCGGGGAGTCCTGATGGTGTGCGTTGGGCTCGGCGTCCTCTAGCATGGGTTGGCGGCGCCCGGAACCCGCCAAGGACTGCTATCGGAGAGCGCGCGGCGTGATCGTCTCGCCGGTGATCAGGCTGCCCAGGTGCGCGACCAAGCCGAGCAGCAGCACCAGCGCCACGGCCATGATCGCGTGCCAGGGCACGCGCCACACGCGGCCGGGCCGCCATGGCTGGCGGGCGCGCCAGCCGGCCACCAGGATGATGGCGAGAACGCCGCCGAGCGCCAGACCGGTCTCCGTCAGGTCCATGCGTCCCGCCTCAGGAGTCCGGCTCGGCGCGCGGCGCGAACGCCAGGCGCATGACCACGATCGAGCCAGCCAGAAGCAGCGTCACCAGATTGGCGACGATGATCGGCCAGTCCACGGTCAGAATGCCATAGACCAGCCAGCAGGCGACGCCGATGGTGAACACCAGAAAGGTGGACAGGGACAGATCCGCGACCGATCGTGTGCGCCACGCCTTGAGGGCTTGGGGCAGGAAGGCAACGGTTGTACAAAGAGCGGCGGTGAAGCCGATGGCCTGAGTCAGGATCATGGGATCCGCGCGAGGCAAATGGACAAGGGGACGATGCCAGTGGGCTGGGCACTGCGCAAGCTGGATTCCCTGGGCGGGGCCGCCGTCGCGGCCGTCGGCGGCGGCGCGGCGTCGCAATGGCGCGCGTACCTGCAGCAGTACCTGCAGCGCCTGGGCGGTCACGCGGACGAGGCCCGGCTGAGCCTGGAGGGCACGAAGGCCCATGTGGCCGAGATCGTCGACGTGGTCGACCCGGCGCAGAAGGCCGTTCTGTCCGAGATGCTGCGCACCGGCGAGGCCCGTGTGTCGGAGCTGACCGAGGCGTTGCGGGCCATCGCCGAGGCCGGTCCCGTCCTGCAGCCCGTGGCCTTCCTGCGCCACATGGACCCGGCCATTGCCCGCGCCACGCTCGACGGCTTCCAGCCGGCGCTGCCGCTCGACGCGACGTCGCTCATCTGGGCCGGTGCCGGCATCGTGCTGACGCTGGTGGCGTATGAACTGGTCAAGGGGATCCTGTGGACCCCCGTGGCGGTGACCAAGGGCATGGCCCGCAAACGCCGCCGCCGCCCCGCCCGCGATGGCCGCGATGCGCGCAAGAACACCCGCCGCCGCGCCGCGCCCGAGCGCGTCGAGCCGAGGCTGTGACGGGGGTGGGCTTGACAACGGTGTCGCGATCAGTGACACGCGAAAAATGAAACGGATGTTGGAGTCGATGGAGGACGCCCAGGACCGTCTGGCCCTGACAACGGCTGAGGAGCGCGAGGCGCGCCTGGGAAAGGCGGCGGCGCGCGCCAACCACCTGCCGGTCGATCTGGTCACCCGCCTGATGGCCGGCGAGCACCCGGCCCGGATCTGGCGCGAACGGCGCGGTCTGTCGGTGCAGGCCCTGGCGGACGCATCCGGCGTGGCGCGCAGCTATCTGATGGAGATCGAGGCGGGCAAGAAGCCTGGTTCGGTGGCCGCATACCGCCGATTGGCGGCGGCGCTGGAGGTCTCGGTCGATGAGCTACTGCCGCCCGAAGCCGAAGGCTCCAAGACCAGGACACCCTAACGTTTGGCGTGTCGTCTGCCTTGCCCGGACTGGATCGTTTTCCTGCGCGGCGGGTTGACCATACTGCCGCTGCCCGTGACGCGGGACACCGGCGGCTGGCGCCCTTGAACAAAATGCGGCTAAAATTGTTCCGCCAAACCGGTTTGCAGGCGCGGAGTTCTGCACTAATGTGCGGCCCGCCGATGTCGCCGCGCCGCCGTGACCGGTGGGAGGCTGGTTGCGCGCGAGCCAAGAGCAAACATCCGCTACTCGACCCAAGGTCGGGATCCCGGGAACGAGGAGGAAGTTGCCCATGTCCGAAGTCCATGTCTTTCCGGTGCCGGAAGCCACCGCAGCCAGCGCGCATATCGATGCCGCCAAGTACAAGGAGATGTATCAGCGGTCGATCTCCGATCCGGAAGGGTTCTGGGGCGAGCACGGCAAGCGCATTGACTGGATCAAGCCCTACACCCAGGTCAAGGACGTCTCCTACGACCCGCACGACGTGCACATCCGCTGGTTCCATGACGGCACCCTGAACGTCTCGGCCAACTGCCTGGACCGGCACCTGGCCACGCGCGGCGACCAGACCGCCATCATCTGGGAAGGCGACGATCCGTCGAAGGACGCCAAGATCACCTACCGCGATCTTTACGAGCGCGTCTGCCGCCTCGGCAATGCCATGCGCGACTTGGGCGTCAAGAAGGGCGATCGGGTGTGCATCTACATGCCGATGATCCCGGAGGCCGCCGTCGCCATGCTGGCGTGCGCGCGCATCGGCGCCGTCCACTCCATCGTGTTCGGCGGCTTCTCCCCCGACAGCCTAGCCAACCGCATTCAGGATTCGGAATGCTGCATGGTCATCACCGCCGACGAGGGCGTGCGCGGCGGCCGCAAGGTACCGCTGAAGGCCAACACCGACAAGGCCCTGGAATCCTGCCCGTCGGTCAAGCATGTGGTGGTGGTCAAGGCGACCGGGGCCGACGTTCCGGTGGTGCAGGGCCGCGACCATTGGTACGAGGCCGTCACTGGCAGCCAGCCGGCGGAGTGCCCGCCGGAGGAAATGAACGCCGAGGACCCGCTGTTCATCCTCTACACCTCCGGATCGACCGGCAAGCCGAAGGGCGTGCTGCACACCTCGGGCGGCTATCTCGTCCATGCCGCGATGACGCATGAGTACGTCTTCGACTACAAGGACGGTGAAATCTACTGGTGCACCGCCGACGTTGGCTGGGTCACCGGCCACAGCTACATCGTCTATGGGCCGCTGGCCAACGGGGCCACCACCCTGATGTTCGAGGGCGTGCCGAACTACCCGACCACCTCGCGCTTCTGGGAGGTCGTGGACAAGCACAAGGTCAACATCTTCTACACCGCGCCCACCGCCATCCGCGCGCTGATGCGCGACGGCGAGGAGCCGGTCAAGAAGACCAGCCGCCAATCCCTGCGCATCCTCGGGTCCGTCGGCGAGCCGATCAACCCGGAAGCCTGGATGTGGTTCTACAATGTGGTGGGCGAGGGCCGCTGCCCGATCGTCGACACGTGGTGGCAGACCGAGACCGGCGGCATTCTCATCACCCCGCTGCCGGGGGCCATCGACCTGAAGCCCGGCTCCGCCACGCTGCCGTTCTTCGGTGTCTGCCCGGTGGTGGTCGACAACGAAGGCAAGGAGCTGGAGGGCGCGACCGAGGGCAACCTGTGCATCGCGCAGAGCTGGCCCGGGCAGATGCGCACCGTCTACGGCGACCACGAGCGCTTCGTGCAGACCTACTTCACGACCTACAAGGGCTACTACTTCACCGGGGACGGCTGCCGCCGCGACGAGGACGGCTACTACTGGATCACCGGCCGCGTCGACGACGTGATCAATGTTTCCGGCCACCGCATGGGCACCGCCGAGGTGGAAAGCGCCCTGGTGGCCCACCCGAAGGTCTCCGAGGCGGCCGTTGTGGGCTTCCCGCACGACATCAAGGGCCAGGGCATCTATGCCTATGTCACCCTGGTGGCTGGCGAGAAAGAGACCGAGGAGCTGCGCAAGGAGCTGGTCAAGTGGGTGCGCCAGGAGATCGGCCCCATCGCCAGCCCGGACATCATCCAGTGGGCGCCGGGCCTGCCCAAGACCCGCTCCGGCAAGATCATGCGCCGCATCCTGCGCAAGATCGCCGAGAACGACTTCGGCAGCCTGGGGGATACCTCGACCCTGGCCGATCCGGGCGTGGTCGATGACCTGATCGAGAACCGGCCGGAGGGCTGATCCGGGCATCCGGTCGGCTGAGACTCACGACGGCGGGGCGGCCTTGCGGTGGCCCCGCCGTTGTTCTGTCGGGCTGCGGGTCGCGCGCGATGAGCGCGCCGCGCCGGCCGTCGCTACCGCAGCAGAACGTGGACTTCCGGGTATTGCGCCGACGGACTGGTCGTCGCCGACAGGCCGATGCGGTTGGGGTCGACGCCCATCCCCTGCAGCGAGCGCACGACCCGCTCGGCGTACAGCCGGGCCTGGGCCGTGTTGGGCGTCGCCTGGCCGACGGCGTTCAGCGCCGGGCCGACCGCCACCACCTGGAAGCTGGCATTGGGGTAGCGCGACAGGGCGTTGTTGACCGCCTCGTACAGCGCCGTCTCATAGTCGACCGACCCACGGTCGAACCGCACCATGACCAGCGGCTGCCCGCCGGCGGCGAACCCGCCCGGCCCCTGCAGGCCGGAGGCGGCAAAACCCTGGGCGTTGGGATTGCCCAGGATAGGGCGGTTGGCGAAGCTGGTGCCGTAGAGCTGGCCGTTCTTGATGGCCAGGGCGAGGGCGCTCAGGTTCTGTTTTTCGTTGCTGACGTACTGCTGCTGGCGGGCAACATCCTGCGACAGTTCCTTCAGCAGGCGTTCGATCAGCACGACCGTCTGCTGGGTCTCGTCTTCCAGAACACGCAGTTGGCGGTGGTCCTCGTCGACCGCGCCGGACAGCGAGAACGCGGCGCGCACCGAATCCAGCAGATAGTTGGCCATCGCTGAATTGGTGGTGATCTGCGCCGACAACTGGTTCATCAGGATGATGTCGTCGTTGATGGTGTTGAGCTGGGCCTGCGCCTGTTCCCAGCGGTTCATCAACACCGGGTTGCCGGGAGTCGTGCCCACCTGCAGGCGGGCGTTCATGCCGGCGACATTCTCGTGATAGGCCTGCGAATCCTGGATCGTCTTGTTGCGGATGTTCTGCAGCTGCTCATTCTGGTTCCGGATGGCGGTCTGCAGCGCGCCAAGCTCTTGGCGGAACCCAACGATCTTCTGACCGACAAAGGTCCCGGTGGGCGCTCCGGGGGTCACGCCGGACGGCTCGAAGTAGGTCGACCCCAACTCCGGAGGCTGGTTGCCGGCGTAGGTGGAGGACGAAGGCCCGCTCAGGGATGGAAACGGGGAGCCGACGGAGTCACATCCGGCCAGGGCCAGCACCGCCGCCACAAGGACCAGTCGAGGCTTCCGAAAGGGCATAAGCGAGACCTTTTCGCGTCTATTCATTGTCGTTTGGCGACCGCCACAGGTCAGTCGCGTGTTGGCCTGACGTCACAATCCAAGGGCCCTCTTCCACCGGGTTCACCGAACCCCGTGGCGGCTGCCTGCGTGGTCAAACACCGACCCCCGAACCCCGGCGAATGACCAGATGGATGCCGCTGATCCGTCTCAGTTGCCCGCGCCGTGCCGATGGGACATGGACCGTGCGTTTGCCGCAATTCACCGCCGGATGCGGGATTTGTACTCGGCGCGCGGAGTGTACGTAAAGGGTTGAAACGGAACAAGCCGCTTTTCTCGGCACAGTGTGGCCACAGATGGGCGCGTCTGGCACCCGATGCGGTCTGACCTGAACCGGCCGACCGTGCCGTAGGGGGTTCCCCCCGAGGGGCCAGTCCCTATACTTGACAGAGGCACACCCGGGCTCGACCGGGCGATGGTCCCGGCGTGGGGACCGGGGTGGCGCACCGCTGACACTCACCACTTTGACAGGGGCGCGCGGTGACGAGGGCCGCGCGATGACGCACCATGAAGACCCGTGACCTGTGCGAGACCCGATGGGAATGGACCCGCGACCAGGTTTTGTCGACCTGGCCTCGGGTCTCCGAATCCGACGTGGACGCCGTGGAAGGGGACTACGAGGGGCTGGTCTCCCTGTTGAGCGAGGAATATGGGTACGGCTGGGACGAGGCGGCCGACCGCCTCGACGAGATGGCCAACAGTTCCTAGTCCGACAGAGCCGCACAAGCGCGCGTTCGGCCGAGGCCAGACTGGGGCGCCCGGGCCGGACCGGCGCGAAGACGGTGGGTGTGCCGCCGGGCACACGATGTCGGACCGGGTAGGCAAAAAACTGCTTGCGTTGGCGGCGCGTTCCCCCTAAAAAAGAGGGTCCTGGCCGGTCAGGCCACAGCCCTCCCGCGACCCCTTTTTGCCCGACGTTCGGTTCGTTCGGTCGGAGCGGGGTTTCTGTCCCCCGGCCGCGCGCCGGGTGGTTGGGCGAGGGGGTTGCTGTTTGATACAGTATTGAAGACACCTCATGGTGCGCGGCGGGGCGAGGGTGTGCTCTGTGGGCGGGCGCGGTCAGTGGTTTGACCGCATTTGACCGCACAACGGCCTGTCTGTAGCCGCGAGGGTGGGGTGCTTCGGCCCGGGTTCGGCCGGGTCGAAAAAAACTGAAAAAAGCTGTTGACCGGGTTGGTGTGTGTGAGTAGAACCCGGGCTCCCGACGCGACGGGGCGGGCCGAGAGGGGCGCGCGACGCGGTGTCGGGGGATCAGACTTG
>Ga0207419_1000316_pt1 | contig 40964 bp, 36 predicted proteins | sample ElkSloMetagenome_4_FD_184723 | JGI IMG/M metagenome (GOLD analysis project Ga0207419, IMG submission 184723) | Hot spring microbial communities from Elkhorn Slough, Monterey Bay, USA - MD2A (version 2) | ecosystem: Environmental > Aquatic > Marine > Intertidal zone > Estuary: Microbial mat ...
GGCGAAAAGAAAAAGTATCTGGTATCACTTTCTAAGCACATCCTGGTGCAGGAGAATGACTTTGTAAAAGCAGGTCAATCACTTTCAGATGGTGCTATAACTCCAAGTGACATTCTCGCAATTGAAGGACCTACAAAAGTACAAGAGTACCTAGTTAACGAAGTACAAGAAGTGTATCGTTTGCAGGGGGTTAAAATCAACGACAAGCATTTTGAAATCATTGTTCGTCAAATGATGCGTAAAGTGCAAATTGAAGATCCGGGAGATACAAAATTCTTGGAGAAACAAAGCGTTGAGAAGATTGACTTCATGGAAGAGAATGATCTCATTTACGGAATGAAGGTGGTTGAAGAAGCTGGCGATTCTGCAAGTCTGAAACCGGGACAAATCATTTCAGCTCGAAAGCTAAGGGATGAGAATTCTCAATTGAGAAGAAAAGATCAAAAACTTGCGGAAGCCAGAGAAGCAATCCCAGCTACTTCTGTTCCACTTCTTCAAGGTATTACAAGAGCTTCTCTGAGAACCAAATCCTTTATCTCAGCTGCTTCTTTCCAGGAAACTACAAAAGTGCTGAACGAAGCTGCTGTAAGCGGTAAACGCGACGGTTTGAAAGGATTGAAGGAAAACGTAATTGTTGGTCACCTTATACCAGCCGGAACAGGCTTGAGGGAGTTCAACAAAATTCTGGTTGGCTCTAAAGAAGATTATGAAAAGCTTACGACAGAGAAATCAGAAAAAGAACAAATAGAAGAAGTTAACTAAATATAGGCCCCCCGGTAAGGGGGGCTTTTTTTTCATTATGGCAGATCAATCAGACGATAAAGCAAAAAAGCAGAATCAAAATAAACTCAACATTGAGCTAACAGAAGAAGTTGCTGATGGTGTTTACTCCAATCTGGCAATCATTACGCATTCAAACTCAGAATTCGTTTTAGACTTCGTGAGGGTCTTACCAGGAATTCCCAAGGCAAAAGTTAAATCTAGAATTGTTTTGACTCCGCAGCATGCAAAAAGACTAATGCGCGCTCTTCAGGATAATATTTCAAAATTTGAAGCTCAGCACGGTAAGATTTCTGATTCCAACCCTAACGAAGGGGGAATACCAATGGGGTTTAGCGGACCAGTTGCCCAAGCTTAAATTACATTTCGTAAGCTTTCTGATTAAAGATAGTGTAGCCAAAATTTAGGAAAAAGCTCCATGGACTATCTGCCTTGCTATCGTAGTAGTTTAGGTTTAGAGATAGTGGGCCCAGTGGGCTATGCCAAACAAACACTCCGGCACCGATGAAATATTGATCATAAAACGGTTCGGAAAACCTGGCCTTATTGTCTTCATCTCTCAAAATGGAAACTCTAGGAATAAATGCATAGGCCTCGGCCCGCAGTTCAAGATTTTTTCTAATCTCCATCACCGCACGGAAACCTGTTCCTAGAAATTCTGTAGTTCTGTATTCCTCCAAAAAGATAGTCTTACTTTCTGGTATAGGCTCGTAACCAGGAGAGGATATTATCGAAGCATTATAATTCTCAAAAAAAGGCTTTGTAGAATACATTGCATCTAGAGTAAATCCCAGGTGGAAAGGCCCGAAATGACTAAAGTAGTATTCGTAATTTAACTCTGCTTCAAACCAATCGTGGAAGCTTGTAAACTCGCTCAGATCAGCTGCGGTAGATCCGAACTCTGTGGTTTCATCACCTGTTATATACCTTAAGGAAAATTTAAATCTACTTCCTTTATTGGCGTATAACTTTCTATTTAAAGTGTTTCTATCTACACCGAAACCCGCAGTCCAAAAATCAAAAGTGGTAACATCGGCTGTATCATCAACAGTGAAGTTTTCCGTTTGGTAGTAATCGTCAAAAGTTCGACCTCTCTTTCCTTCCAGCTTTAAAACGGTATTATTTCCCCAAGACGCCTTTAAGGTCAGCCCTCCAAATAGTTCATTTTTCACGATAAAACTAGGCTGCGACTGCTCAAAGAAGGTGGCAAAACTTCTAAAGTAATCCCATCTATTTCGGATAAAAAAAGGACTTAAGCTAAATCGCTTTTTACCTCCTATATCAATATCTGCCGAAGTCATGAACCCACCGTAGAACTTTCCAAAGTAAAGGTTGCCGTGCAAACGGGCAGAAGTTCGTCCAAACAGGTTGTAGTTTACGCCAACAAAACCCGTATTAATTGGACGTGAAGAAATATTTCCGCCAAAAAGGAATTCAACATCACGGTCTCTCTCTACCAACAAATTGATATTAAATAAGCCTGAATTGGAGTCTAATTGGGTTGATGGGTAAACTGACTCAATTTTTTTGTCTTGAACCAGTCTTAAATATTGAGGTTTGAAGTCTAAAAAAGCAAAGCTGCTGTCTTTATTGGGATTAGGCCCCAGCATGGATTTCACATAGGCTTTTTGTTTTTTGTTTAATTTTCCTTCAAGTTCAATTTCACCAACAAATTTTGATGGTTTTTGATTGCTAAACTCTTCTCTTTTCTTATTGAGCGAATCAATCTGACTTCTCCGGTTCCCAACCAATCTTTTAATGTCTCCCATTCTATCCATCGTAGCCTGGTAACCAATTTCTATTTCATTCGAGATATCAGAAAAATCAAAGACACCCACATTGGTATTTGGTTCTATGATTAATCCATTTCCGTCTATTGTGAACTCGCTTTTGCGCATTATCATGTTTCTCACCTGTGATATGAGGTCGTCAGACTTCGGAGGATCAATAGACGACGCAACATTGCTCCCTATTATTATGTCAGGGTTAAAAGATTCAGACATGATATCGCTCGGGAAATTATTATACAATCCGCCATCAAATAACATGGTGTTATCAATTTCTATAGGCTTAAAGTAAAAAGGGTAGGTGCTGGATGCCCTAAGTGCCAGAGCAAGACTACCTTCAGAGAATATCACTTCTTTTTTCTCTACAATGTCTGAGGCTACACAACGGAAAGGAATGAACAGCTCGTTGAAATCATAATTCGCTGCGGCGGCGGCAGGTTCCAGAATATCTATCAACATATACTCCATTAAATCAGGAGTAACCACATTTGAAGGAAGGGCCTTTACAATTTCTTCATCCAAACTCAACTGAATATTGAGCATGGAAGCATCGTATCGGTCTTTAGTAAAATAATAGACGTCTCTTTCGGGTAAATTACCACGTAGTGCCAACAAAAACTCTTCACTTTCGAAAAAGCGCTGCATTTCTTGGGGGGTGTATCCCGCTGCGTATAATCCTCCTACTAGCGCTCCAAAAGAAGCTCCGGTAATATAATCAATGGGGATTTCATTCTCTTCGAGTGCCTTTATTACGCCTATGTGAGTTAAACCCGCTGCACCGCCACCACTGAAGACAAGTCCAACTTTTTGACTAAAACCGGAGAAAGCAATACAAAATGAAAAAATAGATAGAAGTAGGTTGGGTTTCCAAATTGCTTTCATAAGGATTGTTCTGCTGTAAAACTACGTTTTACACATGCAGTATTCATGCCGAGATAGTGAGATAAATTACAATTGTGATGTTAATTGCTTTGCGTAATTTTTCATATGCAGGATCCTCGTTCCATACCAGGAGAAAAATTCACCATCTACCAGAATGACCTTTTTACCTGTAAGTTTGGTTAATTCTTCAATGTGAGACTGCCTGAATGGGTAGGGCTCACTGCTCAGTAGAATGATGTCTGTATCTAACTCTTTGAGTTGAGACTCGCTTAGAGTTGGATATCTAAGCTCTTTACCAAGAGCATTACTTATGCCAAGTTTTTTTAAAATATAGGAAATGTAGGTGTCACCTCCTGCTGCCATAAAAGGCTTTTTCCATATTAAGTAGGTGGCCTTAGGGGCATGGTTAACCCTGTGTGATTCCAAAGACTCAATAGATTCTTCCAGCTCCTGCTTGAGCTTTTTAGCATCATTTTCTATTTCGAAGATTATACCGAGTTTTTCTATCAGTATTTCCAAATCTGAATGATCAGAAATATCACTAACGAAGACATCAATACCATTTTCCGAGAGACTTTCAATTTGGTGTTCGATGTTCTCTTCTTTATTGGCGAGAATAAAATCGGCTTTGAGCTTTAAACAGCTGTCAATTTTCACCTGTTTAGTACCTCCTATGATAGAAGCATGTTTTCTAATCCCTACGGGATGAATGCAAAATTTTGTGACGCCTACAAGCTTTTCCATCAAGCCTAAATCACATAAAAGTTCAGTGAGAGAAGGCACCAGTGAAACAACCCTCGTGGGGGCTGAATCAATACTGAGTTCTCTATTTAGCTGATCTTTTATTATCAATGAAGAGCGGCAATTAAATCGTGCCTGGTAATAATATGATGCTTTTCATCTGAAACTTTAACGAGCACAGCAGGAGTACTTTTGTCAACTAGGCTCATAACTCTGTCTAGTTCTTCGTCACTTTCCACAATTGGAAAAGGTTCTGACATTACGTCTTTAACCCTTTTAGCATCAATGCCATTACCACTAAAAATGAAATCAAATATTTTTCTTTCATCTATAGAACCGATGAATTTACCGTTGTCCGAAACTGGAATTTGAGAAATGTCAAATTTCTTGAGCTTATCTATAGCATTGCTTAAAGGCTCACCGCTGCCTATCGTTACTAAGGGTTTATCACCGTGCTTATTAATCAGATCAAGAGCTGTTTTATTTCTTTCATTCAAGAAGCCTCTATCCATCATCCACTCGTCGTTATAGACTTTACCCACATACCTTGAGCCGTGGTCGTGAAATAAAACAACAACAACATCATCAGGCTTAAATTCGTCCTTTAATTGCTCTACGACGGCATATGCAGAGCCACAAGAATATCCTAAGAATAAGCCTTCTTTTCTAGCCAGTTTTCGTGTGTAGAGGGCTCCGTCTTTATCTGTGACCTTTTCAAAACGGTCAATTAGATCGAAATCAACGTTTTTTGGAAGAATATCTTCACCGATACCCTCAGTTATGTAGGGGTAAATTTCAGACTCATCGAAAATTCCTGTCTCGTGATATTTTTTGAATACTGACCCATAGCTATCTGCCCCCCATATCTTTATTTTAGGATTTTGTTCTTTTAAATATTTGGCGACTCCAGAAATGGTTCCTCCAGTGCCAACTCCTACAACAAAGTGAGTTATTTTCCCTTCTGTTTGCTCCCAAATTTCAGGACCCGTTGTTAAATAATGCGCTTTTCTATTGCTAAGGTTATCGTATTGATACGGATAAAACGAATTGGGTATTTCCTTATTCAAACGAGATGCAACAGAATAGTAGGAGTCAGGGTGGTCAGGAGCTACATTAGTAGGGCAAACTATAACTTCAGCGCCCATGGCCCTGAGGATGTCCATTTTTTCTTTACTCTGCTTATCGCTCAACGTACAGATTAGCTTATAGCCTTTAATAATGCAGGCGAGCGCCAAGCCCATACCGGTGTTACCCGAGGTACACTCAATAACAGTTCCCCCCGGTTTTAGCTTCCCATCTTTTTCGGCATCTTCAATCATTTGAAGGGCCATTCTATCTTTCGTACTATGCCCTGGGTTGAAATATTCTACTTTGGCTAAAACAGTAGCCGGGATGTCTTTAGCAATTTTATTCATCCTGATCATCGGAGTATTTCCGATGGTTTCTAGAATGTTGTTATATACTTTGCTAAACTTCATAAACGTATTTTTTGCAAAGGTATGGGTATTTAATCAAAGCGAAGTGCTCTGGATGGTGCTATTTGATTAACTGCCAAGGATGGAAGAACCATGGTGACAATACATATGAGCAAGGTGAGTAAATTCAAACTGAATATTGTAGTCAAGTCAAGCATTACAGGGACTTCAGAAACATAATAATTCTCCGGATCTAGCTTCATAAAGCCAGTGGTTTTCTGTAAAAATGCAAGGCCAATTCCAATTAGATTACCACCAATGAGGCCTATACCGATTATATAGGCGGCATTAGTAAGGAATATCTTTTGAATAAACCAGCTGGAAGCGCCCAAAGCTTTTAAAAGTCCAACGGTCTGAGTCCTTTCCATAATCATTATTAACAAGGCTGATGTCATATTGATAATGGATATTACAATCATTAGTACGATTATTATTACGGTATTCAGATCGAGCATTTCAAGCCAATTGAAAATTTCTGGCAAGTGTTGTTTAATAGTCGTTGTTTTGAAATTGTAATCAATGTTTTCATAGATTATTTGATCCATTTTATCCAGATCATTGAAACTTTTCAGTTGCACTTCAAAGCCCCCGGTATAGTACTGTGCTGACCCTCCGCTATTCCACGTTTTTAAATCTGGGTTCTCAGAACAACTGTATTCATTAGCCAGAGCAAAGAATGCTGTATCGGGAATCGTCTGACTTCTATCGCTTATTACAACGTAGTACGTTTCCTGATTTTTGAGCTCAAATTCATGCGGACCGGGCCCCTGTAAAGTGCTGTCCACGCTCCATGTATATCTGTACTCACCATCTCCACCATTGGCTGCGGCCTCAACGTATACCTTGTCTTCCGTACAATGGTCGTAAATTGCATATGCCTGAAGCCCCCATTGATTGAGGAATTTTATTTGCCTGAGATCAATAAAAACGAATTCTTCATCCATTTCCTTCAGGCCCGTGTTGTATATGCCTGAGATTACAAAGTTTCTCTGACTCATTTTATTCCTGGCATTCTGGAAATAGATGGGCATTTTATCACCTAACTTCAGTCCTAAACGGCCAGCTAGATAACTAGAAATAAGAAGGCCATCAGAGATTTCTTCTTCATTCAAAACCAAAAGGCTTCCGTCAACAATTTTTTCTCTTAAAAAAGACCAATTGTAATCTGCTGCTACTCCTTTGGCCAGAATACCCTGAATATTTTCCGGGGTCTCAATTATACCTTCTTTAAGGGCAAATTGATTGATGCTAGATACCTCAGAGATCGTGTCTAGCGATGGATAAAAATTTTGGTTTACTAATAATCTCGACTTTAATTCGTTATTGGAATTGCCAAAATTTGTAATCTGAATATGCGACCCAAATCCTATGACCTTGTTGCGAATTTCTTGTTGGAAACCCGTTACAATGCTTGTGGCTAAAATCATCACAGCAATACCGAGTCCCACACCCAAGGTGGCAATTCGTATGATAGGCTTTGAAAGCTCATTATCTTTGCTTTCAGACCCTCGGATTCGTTTGGCAATAAATAGTGAAGGGTTCAATAGATGATTTTGACTGAAATTTACCTTTGCGCGAATATAAAACTATGAATTGGTCCTTTTTATTTTCTGCACTTATTCTGCTAAAGATTAGCTCCTGTAGCTCCCAATCTCAGGATAATGTAAAATCTGTTGATTCTGAAATCAAACCGGGTATTTATCAAATAGACCAAATTCTCAAGCAGGCCGATAGTAAGGCCGTGGCAATCATTTCCAATCACACAGGGATCATTCAGAACACCCACCTTGTTGACACCTTGATAGCGAGAAATGTAGATGTGCAAAAGGTTTTTGCACCCGAGCACGGTTTCAGAGGAAATAAATCTGACGGAGCAAACATTGATGACTCAAGAGACGCTAAAACAGGTCTGCCTATTCTTTCGCTGTACGGTGCAAATAAAAAACCATCTGATAAGGATCTAGGCGATATTGAACTAATAATATTTGATATTCAAGATGTAGGAGCGCGATTTTATACTTATTTATCTACGCTACACTACGTGATGGAAGCAGCAGCAGAAAATCAAATTCCTGTTTTGGTTCTAGATCGGCCTAACCCAAATGGGTTTTACGTAGATGGTCCGATAATGGATTCCTGCTGTACCTCGTTTGTTGGATTACATCCGGTGCCTGTTGTCTATGGAATGACTATTGGCGAATATGCTAAAATGATTAATGGAGAAAGGTGGTTGAAAGACGGAATACAATGCGATTTGAACGTAATTCCTTGCCAGAATTATTCGCATTCTTCACTCTACGAGTTACCCATAACACCTTCTCCAAATTTACCAGATATGGTGGCCATTTATCTTTATCCGAGCCTTTGTTTTTTTGAAGGTACAGTAGTAAGTGTGGGAAGAGGTACGAAAAAACCTTTTAGAGTAATTGGCGAGCCAACAAATACAAAGGGTACATATCAATTTATGCCGAGAAGTACTCCAGGTGCATCGCTTCACCCAAAGCACGAAGGAGAAGCTTGTTTGGGATATGATTTATCTGATGTATTGAACAGAAGTAATCTACCAGAACAGCTAGATATAGGTTTGTTACTTAAAATGTATGCTGAGTCGGGTCAAATTAAAACGTTTTTCAATAAAAACGGCTATTTTGAAAAACTCGCAGGGACTGAACTGCTGCGGGAACAGATTATTTCAGGGGCCACGGAAAAAGAAATAAGAGAATCATGGAAGGAGGATCTTTTGCGCTTTAAAAGAACGAGAGAGAAATATCTGATTTATCCTGAATAACAAAAGATTCGTATTTGCGTAAAATAAGCTAACTGCAAGGATTATGGATACAATAACAAACTATCTGGTAGAGATATCGCCAATTCTCATATTGGTTTTTGCTTTGATATACCTATTTCACGAAACGCTCAGGTTTATCAAAGGTCGTGATAAGCTAATGCTGGAAAATCAACAACATGCCGTCAAATATTCTTCATCGGGCCAAACTGCAACTAAGAAACCATCTGATTTGATCAGATTACAACTGCAAGCTGCCGAGCGATTTACCCTTTACCTTGAAAGAATATCACCAGATAGATTGGTGATGAGGCTTCATCAAAGTGGGATGACCGCACGCATGCTTCAAAACGAAATGGCTAAGGCAATTAGGGAAGAATTTGACCATAATCTTTCTCAACAGATTTATGTTTCTGAAGGTGCCTGGGAATTAATAAAAAATGCGAAGGAGGAGATTGCCAAATTCGTTTCGGCTACAGGAGAATCTATGTCTGAGAAGAGTTCGGGAATTGATTTGAGCAGAAAGCTCTTTGAAGCAGCTTCAAAAGTTGAAACGCTGCCAAATGAAATTGCGCTTCAGTATTTAAGAAAGGAAACGAAGAAACTTCTAGAAGGCTAAAAGAATACATCTTTAGCCATTCTATAAGTATTGGCATGCGCTTCAACTATATCTGCTATTTTCTCTGAATAGCCGCCACCCATATTGAAAACCACAGGTATATTTCTTCTGTAGCACTTTTCAAATACCATTCTGTCTCTTTGCCTACAACCTTCAATTGAGACACCCAATCTACCCAGTTTATCTGTTTTTAAGATGTCAACTCCTGACTGGAAAAATACGAGGTTAGGATTAACCTCAGAAATTAGATCTCCTAAATTCTTTTCTAAAACATGCAAATAAGTAGCGTCATCTGTCCCATCTTCCAAACCTACATCTCTGTCTGAATTTTCTTTATGCATGGGATAGTTTTTGGCGCCATGCAAACTGAATGTAAAAACCCTTGGATCGTTTTCAAAGATTTTGGCTGTGCCATTACCCTGATGCACATCGAGATCAATTACGAGTATTTGATTGATTCCCTTTTTGGCCAGCGCATATGCGGATCCGACGGCAATATCGTTGAAGAGGCAAAAACCTTCACCTCTATCTCGGTAAGCATGATGCGTTCCACCGGCAATATTTCCTGCTGCTCCGTGGTCTAAAGCAAAATCAACACATTGAATGGTTCCGCCTGTGATGAAGTATTCTCGTTCTACGAGTTTCATACTCAGTGGAAATCCGGTGGCTCTCTCTTCTTTTCTTGTGAGCTTTAAATCATTAAGCTTTTTGATGTATTCGAGGTCGTGAACCCGAGCAACATCCTTAAATTCAGCTTTTTTCGGGCTAAATATGTTCTCCTTTAAAATGGTGCCTTCGTAAAGTAATTGTTGAGGTAGTAGGGTATACTTCTCCATAGGAAAACGATGCCCGTCTGGCAGTTCGTGCGCATAGTGCTCATTCCAGGCAATGTACATCATGCTGAACCAACAGTTTTTATTATCGAAAGTTTATCGCGATTCGCATTCTGAATTTCTGAGCAGACAGTAGCTAATTTCCCATCTACGGAGCTACAGCTTGCATGAGGTAGCCGCAAATCAATGCACCGTAAGTACCTAGAGCGTAGCCTAAAACCGCAAGTAGAACTCCTACAGGGGCCAGGGAAGGGTGGAAAGCTGCCGCAACTACAGGAGCAGAAGCTGCACCCCCAATGTTCGCTTTACTTCCTACTGCTAAGAAAAAGTAAGGAGCCCGAATTATTTTAGCAACAACCACTAAAATGACAACATGTACAACCATCCAGGTTAGGCCAACCAGGAAAATGCCCGGGTTATCAAAAATAGCCAGCACATTCATTTTCATACCTATCGTAGCCACAAGTATATAGATGAAAACCCCGCCAACCTTACTTGCTCCTGCACCTTCGTAATTTCTAACATTCGTAAAGCTGAGAATGATTCCAAAAGTTGTGGCAAAAACAATAAGCCAGAAAAAACTGGATCCCAGGCTAAACGTATCAGCCAAATAAGGTGCATTTTCCTGAATTGCCGGGGCAACATAAGAGGAGAGTAGATGTGCCAAACCTGTAAGGCCAAAGGCAATACCCAATATCACCGTAAAATCAACGAAAGAAGGTACCCTTTCTATTTTTTTGCTGAAGTCTTGCATGTAATTTTTTAGGGATTCAACACTTGATGAATCTGCCTTAAAAAATCGATCAATTTGCTTGGATCTTCCTACGCCCAAGAGCAAGAAAAACATCCACACTTCGGCCACAATAATGTCTACCGTGATCATCATAGAATACATGGAACCGCTGATTAGATTTTCGTCTCCCCTAAAAATCTCGAACATGGCTGCCTGGTTCGCCCCTCCGCCTATCCAGCTGCCAGCAATAGTGGTCATTCCACGCCAAATTTCGTTAGGCGGTACACCTCCCACCACATCGGGAGAGATAAAGGAAAATAGCAAGATGGCCAGTGGTCCCCCAATCACAACTCCGATTGTGCCGGCAACAAACATTATTAAAGCCTTGGGTCCCAACTTGAAGACTTCCTTCAAGCTTATGCTGAGAGTAAGTAAGATCAAACTTCCTGGAAGCAGATATCTAGACGCGACAAAATAAAGCTGAGACTTACCAATAAAAGGATCAATTAGTGCGTGTGGAACCTCTTTGTTAAGTACATAATTTTTGAATTCTTTGAATGACTGTACACCTGTTAAATCGTATCCTGCAGCAATGAGAGCATCTTTCGCAGCTGCCACATCAATCCATTTAGGAGAGATGATTCCGAATGTGCTGAAGAGGGAAGGAAGGAAATAACAAAGTAAAAGTGCCGGAATAACTTTGTACAACTTAGCTCCAAGCGGGTGATTTCCAAATCTGAAAATAGCTAATAGCAAGCCTGAAAGTATTCCGAATGTAACGGCATCGTTTGTGATTAAGGGAATATCTGATACAACTTCCTCCATTCTTTTTTCTTTGGTTCGGCCCAAAAATAGAAAAACCCTTGAAGGGAAGGGCAGTGCTCAAAATTCAATGTTAGTGTGATAAGGAACTTGACCAACCTTAGCTGGCGCAGCGTATGCAATAGTTGCTCTCGGGAAGCAGCATAAGCCTGCCAATTTGAATATTGCCTCCACATCGCGCGCAACTTCCAAAGTTCTTTTCTGTACTCTTTTGCAATGAATGTTGAAGCTTTTTCATCTTGGTCTCTGCTGTTCGAAGCCGATTATCGTTTATGCTTTTGTTGTTTATTGCATCCATCCTGCTGAGACGCCCAACCGCATTTTCCGGAGAAATAGGTTTGGTCAGCTCTTTGAGCTCAATAATTTCTTTTTCTGTTTTTTCTATTTCAGCCTTTATGCGTTTAACAACTTCGGCACGTTCTTTTTCTTTCATAGCTATAAAGTTAGTAAGTAGAAATAGGTGTAAAAGGCAAAGCCGCTGACGATCCTAAGACCGAGCAGCGACTTCTCCCCTTAAACTATGCGTTTAATATTTTATTGAATGAGCAGCTTTTCCGTCAGAGTTTGTTTTCCGTGCTTTATTCTTAGGAAATACATTCCGCGATCGAGGTTAGATATATCGTATTCCTCAGACTGCATATTTGTAAAGTCAATATTATTTTCGCTTTCAATTCTTCCCAGAGAATTGAATAGAACCAATTCCATGTTTTGCCAATCTCCCTCAGTTCTCAAATTTACCGTGTTCCAGCTGCTCATAGCCGGGTTTGGATAGATATACATGTTGAGTTTTAAAGCTTGAGGCTCACTAAAAGCTATAGAACACTCATTCCCCCAGATGGTCCAGTCTCCATCAACCATCGCTCGTACTTGCGCAGTGTATTCTGTCATAGCTATTAAACCTTCTAAACTGGTAGCTTCAAATGATGGAAATTCGCTGTCGAATAAGAGCTCAGTCTCAATCTGACTACCTGTTATTTTCAGTTGGTATACGGAGGCCCCTTCAATAGGTTGCACTGTGAGCACATCATTTGAAATATTTATTGTCAGATTTCCACACCAAGCATCTAAAAGCTGTGTCATAAGCGGGGTTGGTATGATTGTTATTTGACAAAGTTCTCCAAAATCAGACCATACATTTCTGAATTGAACTCGAAGGGTAACTGAGTACAGCTGATTTATTTCCAGACCTTCTACATCTTGAAGCAGGCATAAAGGCTCTTCTGAATAGTGATAAAATCTTTCCAGGGTAGATGCATTAGTAAAAGTAAACTCGTACTGTTCAGCAATATCTACTGATTGAGCTTCTATACTGGATTCCATATACAATCCATGGTTTCCGCAATCTTGGGCCACCAGTGCAGAGCTCGGAATTCTAAATTGTAGAGTACATATTTCGCTAAACTCACTTGTAAAAGATGGGTTTAAACCCCGTACCTGAATCAAGTAGGTATGTTCGGGTAAAAGTGAAGAAATATTTATTGGTGAAATTTCATTAGAGCTGGTAATTTGGTATAGTTCATTTCCCGATTCATCTTCAAATTTCCATTCGTACTCTAGAGCATTTTCTACTTCCGTACAGACAAGCAAGTCATCAATAAAAATGAAGTCTTCAGAGCAGAGGGAACTGATAAGAGAAGTTGTTGGTAGTTCTTCGCAACCCGTCTCAAAAATTTCAAAAATTGTAGACGTGCTGCAGTCATTTGCATCTGTAACCAGTAAATTATAAGTGCCAGCCTGTAGATTATCCAAGAGGCCTTCTGAAACTTCAGTACCATCTAATGATATTGTATAAGGCTCAATACCACCATCAATATTGATTACAGCACTACCAAGGTCTTCGTCATTACATCCTATGTGATCAAATTCGCCGATCTGAATATTTATCTCGTCTGGTTCAGACAAAGTTATTTCGAGAAATGCTGAGCAATCTTCAAAACTAGCTGTAACCTGATAAGTTCCAGCAGCTAGATTTTCTCTCAACTCTCCTTCAGTACCATCTTCCCAAACGATGTTTGGGTTCCCATTCGTAGAGGTAACTTCAATTTCAATGGAACCATTTTCATCTCCATTACATCTGGGTTCTATTGATGAAATGAGCTCAATAGATAATTCATCGCAAGGAATACAGTCATTTTCTGGAATGTCATCACAAGTACCGCAATCATCAAAATAGGCTGAACCACCCCATACTCCGGCGCAATCTTGAACACAATCATTTTCCGGGTTGTCATCGCAGACACCGCAATTGTCTTCATATGCTGATCCTCCCCAGGTTCCTTCACAATCTTGCACGCAGTCATTTGAAGGGTTGTCATCGCAGACACCGCAGTTGTCTTCATAAGCGGAACCACCCCATACTCCGGCACAATCTTGAACACAATCATTTGCCGGATTGTCATCACAAACTCCACAATTATCTTCATAAGCAGACCCGCCCCAAACGCCTGCACAATCTTGTACACAGTCGTTAGAAGGGTTATCATCACAGACTCCACAATTATCAAGGTAGGCAGATCCACCCCATGTGCCTTCGCAATCTTGTTCGCAATCATTTGCCGGATTATCATCACATACACCGCAGTTATCTTCATACGCTGATCCACCCCAAACACCCGCACAGTCTTGTTCACAGTCGTTTGCAGGATTATCGTCGCACACGCCACAATTATCTTCGTAAGCCGAACCATTCATAACTCCCGCGCAGTCATAACAACTATCCCAATCTGACCCATCTGAGTCATCACAGTCATCATCATTATTTACGTAACCAGCTGGCTGGGTGCAAGACTCAATCGTTGATCCAGCATCTCCGTAACCGTCGTTGTCATTATCGGCATACCAGGTTTGAGTTCCTAAAACGGTAATATAATCTGTCTTGAGTTCAATGTCTTCTCCAAACTCATTTGTGGCTAAAAGGCGAACATCATAGGTTCCGGGCGTATCATACGTTATTGAACCGGGCGTTTCGTCAGTAGTTGTAAAGGGGGTGCCGCCAAAGAATTTCCAGTCAAATGATTCGGGGTTTCCTGTACTTAAGTTCGTGTATGTAATGCTCTCCCCAGCGCAAATATTGGTCTGGCTAGCTGAGAAATCTGCTACGGGTAATTCTCCACCTGCACTTAAGCAGAAGTTGGTCGTTTCTTGAGCTCCAAACTCACCTCCTGAAGCCAGGACATTTCCATCTTGATCAACAAGTTCGTAGGAGCCATTTCCATTAACACAACAAATACCATTTCCGTTGGCATCCATAATCACAAAATCATAGCAACCATCAACAGCGCAAATTGAAGCTGTTTCTACGAGTCCGTTTTGAAAGTTTGCATACGGACCCCCACTTGCTATTACTTCATTTCCAGAATTTCTAATTTCCCAGGTCGTGTGTGAACCAATCGCATCAAGAACGATTGTTAAGTCTAAGCTATGAGCATTGAGAACAGCACTATATGACCCTGTAGATTCATCATTAGAAGGATTGGTGTCGGCATTTCCATTGGGCATAGAAGTCCTAACTTCAAGGGTATTATCACCCCAGCCACCGTCATACTCAGGAAGGATAATAGTTGTGCTTTGACCACTCCCTAGCGTTCCATTCCATTGAAAATCAACCCAATTTCCGCTCGTGCGGTATTGAATAGTTACACTAGAGAGCAAGGTTGAGCCAAAGTTTGTCAACTCAACCTCCGGGGTAATCAGGTTCGAGCAAAGACTTCCCGTGGGACCAAATACTTCTGATATTCCTGCATCTGCTAAAATTGGAGCCAATGGTTCGCAACCATCAGAATTTAAAAGATTGGGTCTCGAATTTTGAATAGCTAGCCTCATTCGGTCTTTCTGTCCCTGAGAGAACATATTTTTGCAGTTCTCGCTGGTGTAATCCATATAGTTTTCCACTTGCTGCGTACCACCGCAAGCCGGTGAATTACAGCTTGAATTCAGTGAAGTTGGAGGTGTATCGCATACTCGATCTCCCTGAATGGCGCAATTTGACTCTGAACAAGAGCCGCCCTGGAAGGTGTGAAAGAGCGCAAATCCATGACCTAATTCGTGGGTAATCGTCCTATTGAGATCTGTGTAAGATTTTAGGTTTCCTACTGTACCGAAGGCATTGTAAAGAACAACGGTTCCATCTACGGAAGATGTTGTTGGGAAATAGGCATATCCTTGTATACCTCCACCACCGTTGTTATTTTCAATTTCCGTTACAACCCAAATATTGTAATATTCCTGATTGGGCCATCTAGATAGATTTTTAACGGCTAATTCTCCTGCTCCCTGACCATTTCCAGCAGAAATTCCTTCTGTGCAATAGTCGGTAACAGAACATCCATTTACACGATTAATCCCATTGGTAGCATTTCCATCTGGATCGCGCTGGGCAAGGCAGAATTCTACCCCAACATCAACGCCGTCGCCATCTCCGTTGGTACCGGGCATTTTTCTAAAATCTTCATTGAGACCATTTATTGCGCTGTAAACCTGCTCGTCAGAAATATTAGAGCCCGTGCCGTAGGCGTCACCATCATGAATAACATGAACAACTACTGGAATTGTAAATATTTCATCATTTTTTGGGAAATTGCCGGTTCTCATTTGCGTAACGAGATTAGCCAGCGACTGCTCCCGTGCTTCTTGCTCGCTTCGGTACACGGCATTTTCTTCCATCATTCTTTCATGAATAATGGTGTGAGCACATTGTTCCGTATGCGAATGGTTGTCTTCACTCAAAGCAGCATTTTGTGCTTTCAGTGAAAAGCTTGAAACAAAAACGAGTAAAATCCAAGTAATCCTTACAGTCATGAATCGTTTGATTAGATTCTTGACTTTTTACTGGATTCGGAAGAGTTTTGTTACGTCAAATTCGACTAATGGCTTTTGAACTTCTCTTAAAAAGCAAATTTGATCTGCCGATTTAAGTCTTTTTTGTTTGACGAATTGCTTGTTCTATTGCATCCCACATTTCTTCTGGAAGTTTTTCTAATTGATTGAATTGACCGGCGCCTTGAAGCCACTCGCCCCCGTCTATAGTAATCACTTCTCCGTTGAGGTAAGCTGCAAAATCGCTCATCAGGTAAGCCGCCAGGTTGGCTAATTCTTGGTGTTCGCCTGTTCTCTTCAGCGGAATACGAGATTCCATACTCACTTTTTCTTTGAGTGGACCGGGCACCAGTCTATCCCAGGCTCCTTTAGTTGGAAATGGCCCTGGAGCGATAGCATTAAAACGAATTTTATACTTGGCCCATTCTACGGCCAAACTTCTTGTCATTGCCAGCACTCCTGCTTTTGCACATGCAGAAGGAACCACGTAACCCGAACCGGTAAAGGCATAAGTCGTTACTATATTGAGTACCGTACCCGGTTGTTTTTTTTCGATCCAGTTTTTGCCAAATACCATGGTACAATTTATCGTCCCCTTGAGCACAATGTCAATAATTACACCAAAAGCCTTAGGGCTAAGTCTCTCGGTGGGCGATATAAAGTTACCGGCGGCATTGTTCAGCAAGCCATCAACCTTTCCGAATTTCTTTTCTGTTTCTATAAGTAGATTCTTCACTTCATCTTCCTTTCTTACATCACAGGTAACCGGCAAAACTTCTTTTCCTGTTTTAGAACTGATTTCTTCAGATGTTTTTTGAAGTACATCCATTTTTCTACTTGTAATCACTACGTTGGCCCCCAATTCTGAATAGTATGTTGCCATCGATTTACCGAGCCCTGTTCCACCACCTGTAACTACAATTGTTTTATCTAACAATGCATTATCTTTAAGCATAGATTCGTTGTACTTCATTTTTTAATTTTTCGTTGAGTCTAGAAATATACAAGAGTCAAGTGAATTTTACATATCCTTCTAAAATATTAGTAGCCTGGGCAGAGGCAATTGGTGGAAATACCAAAATCAGGGAATGGTTGATAAAAAACGGATATGCTGAATTGGGTATATTTGTTTTTGCCTTAAGAAATAAAGAAGATGCAAAACAGTGGCTTTTTGATAACGGGTTTCAGCACCTGGCTGCGACCATAAATGGGGCGGAAGGTAATCCCAATGCCGTAAATTGGCTTAAAAAATATGGTTTTGAGCCGCTGGCCTGCGTAGCGAGGTCTGGCGATGGAGACGAAGAAGCTTTAAAATGGCTCATTCGTCATGGTCACAAAGAATTAGCTATGATTGGAAAAAAAATAGAGCTTGTAAAAGACGAAATTGAGCGAGACAATAACGATATTCACAAAATAAGTAAAGAATAAACTACATATAATATGAAAAGATCATTGATTTTAGGACTTCTCTTCTCTCTTTTTACTGTCTATCAGGGTTTTGCTCAAGATAAGGCCGAAAGACCAAGTCCACCTGAAACAGCCAGCGTTAAAGTAAACGGAGCTGAAGTTGCAATAAATTATTCATCACCCGGAGTGAAGGACAGAACAATTTTTGGCGATTTAGTTCCATATGGTAAGGTTTGGCGAACAGGCGCAAATGAAGCCACAACACTAACATTGGGCAAGAGCTATATGATTAATGGGTCAGAGATTCCAGCAGGAAAGTATGGGCTTTTTACCATTCCAGGTGAAGCTGAGTGGACCATTATCATCAACAGTGTTTGGGATCAGTGGGGTGCTTATAATTACGACTCGTCTAAAGACGTTCTCAGATTCAACGTAAAGGCTGAGAAAACAAAAGAACTCATAGAAAGGATGAAATTTGAAATCTCTGAAAAGGGCAAAGTCACCCTCATGTGGGAGAATACAAAGGTGTCATTCAAAATGGACTAGTATTGCCTCGTTTGGAGATTTAATGAATCTCTGTAATTCATATTTTCAGAACCATTCAATTCCCAATAGGGAACTTGGATGGTTTTGTCAATTTGGGCAGAGGTTTTTTCAATAGCAGACTCATCATCAGAATTCCATTCTTCTTCCCAGCTGAGTATTTTAAATGGGAATGATGCCTGACTTTTAATGCTCAGCGTTCTTTGCAGTTCAGGGTACTCAAGCGTGTATAGATAAAACTCTTCACCGCTTGAATTAACCTGTAATACAAGGCTGGCAATGGCATTATACGGCTGAAAATCTTTATGTTTTAATCGGAGGTATTCCATGGAAGGAATCATGTCAATTTTACCAAGTGGCAGCATTTGTGGCTCTATTCGGATGCGAGTCCAGACATCATCTTCTGTATAGGTAGCACTTAGATCTTCACGTAGGTCACCTTCACTTTGGAAATATGAATTTTGCTGATATTGAAGAGTGTTATTTCTAAGGTTGTACTGACTGAAAGATTGGCCACACCAGTCTTGAGAGCTACACGTAACTTTCAAAGTAGCAGGGTATTCTCTAAATTTTACTGGTGTAAAAATGCTTGTCATGATGGAGTAATCGTAAATTCCTGTTACAAATCGATTAATCTTATTAAGCTTCAATACCGTGATACCTTTTTTGTCTCCAAACTCTCGTTTTACCTGCTTTTCAGGAAGAAAATTTTCAGATACGTAAACCAATACTACCTGTCCGGAACGAGATTCACCGTAGCGACTTTGTTCGATTTTGTAAGTATTTATTTCGCCTTTTCCGCTGTACCAGTATTTTGAAAACTTTTCTGGGTGAGACACTTGAAAAGGTTCATCGGCATTTGTGTTAACCTGTCCATTGCAGGATGTGAGAAGAAAAATGAGAATAATAGAAATGAGATTAAATTTCATGAGACCTTATATTCTTAAGTTTATTGTTTTCGCCTATTAAGTAGTAAAATAGTATAATATCAATTAACATGTGTGCGATGCAGGAAGCAAATACGCCGACATACTCGGTAAGGTACCCTAATACTGCTATGGCAAGCGTCATGTATACCCCATAGATAGACAATTTAAGGTTTTTGGGATTGAGGTATCCGTGAATAGCCACAAATATCACTGCAGTGATCCAAACGCCCAGATAGACCTGCAGGCTTCCTCTGAATAATAGTTCTTCTCCAAAACCTGCACAGAAAGAAATAAAAATCACATCAATATCTGTCAGCCCAAATTCGCCTATGAGCCGCGAATACTTTCTGAGAGTTGGCCTGAGAAACTTCATCGAAATAAGCTTCTTGGCGCCAAAGCCCAGTAATCCACCTGCAACAGTACCCGCGATTGCCTGTAAGGCGAAGTTCCTTTTGCTTCGAAGTATAATTTCGGTTGCATTGGGTTCATTGAAATAAAGGATCAACCAACCCAGAATCGGGAAACCGAACAGTGTAATAACTGCTCCTATGAGGAGCTTTTTACGCATCAATCCATGTCTTCGTTAAAATCGTTTGCCGAGAACACAGAATTAAACAGATCTGAAAAGCTTAAACCGTCTTCCATAAGATTCTTGGATAGTGCAGAATACTCCGCTAGTCCGTGAAGTACGAATTCCATCAGCAGATAGGTGTTTTCTTCTTTAATTTTCGGGTTGTATTTTTTGACAAGCTTTTTCAGTCCTGGTACTTTATCCAGTTGGTCAGCATAATCTGTTTCATTGAGATCAGCTAATAATTCAACTTCGTTTCGGCCAAACCAATTCACTATTTCCAGGTAAGGATCGTCTTCAGATTTTTTTCTCTTTCTCAATTCGGGGTCTGGAAAATATTGAACAAAAAGATTCCTAATAGCTTTTCCCATTAAGTTGACTGCTACGTTTTTTGCACCTTCTTGCTCTCCTTCATATACCAGTTCAACCTTTCCCGTTATAGCAGGCAATATTCCTATCAAATCGCCAATTCTAGCCATACCCTTTTTTTCGTCATTCAGCAGAGAGCGTCTTTCTACGGTGCTTACCAGGTTTTCGTAGGCACTAATTGTAAGTCGGGCAGAAACTCCGCTTTTTTGATCTATAAATTCGCTTGAACGCGCTTCTACTGCTATCTGCTCTATAAGTTCCGAAACCAATTTCGGAACTGAAACATAATCGCGTTGTTTGGGTAAAATGTCCGCTTCCTGTTCTGTTATGGCCGCTGAAATCGATGTATTCTTTGGATAATGCGTCAATATCTGGCTTTGAATTCTATCTTTTAGAGGAGTTATAATGGCTCCTCGATTTGTGTAGTCTTCTGGATTTGCGGTGAAAACAAACAATATATCTAAAGGCAATCTGAGTTTGAATCCTCTTATTTGGATGTCGCCTTCCTGCAAAATATTAAAAAGAGCTACTTGAATTCTAGGCTGAAGGTCAGGCAGTTCATTGATCACAAATATTCCGCGATTAGCTCTTGGAACCAAACCAAAGTGAATAACTCTTTCATCGGAATAATCTAACTTTAAATTTGCCGCCTTGATAGGGTCTGTATCTCCTATTAAGTCTGCAACTGTCACATCAGGAGTTGCTAACTTTTCGGCAAATCGTTCGTCCCTTGAAATCCAGGTAATAGGCGTATCATCTCCTAACTCTTCAATTTTTTCTTTAGCAAATCTAGAAATGGGATTCAAGGGGTCATCTTGTACACTCGAACCTGCCACAATTGGAATAAACTCATCTAGAAGACCGGTTATTTGTCTTGCCATTCTCGTTTTTGCCTGCCCGCGAAGCCCAAGGAAATTTATGTTGTGGCGAGAAAGAAGGGCACGTTCAACTTCTGGAAACACGGTATTCTCGTATCCCAGAATACCTTCAAAGATGGGCTCACCATTCTTTATCTTTTTTATGAGGTTATTTCTGATTTCCTCTTTTACTGATACAGACTTGTATCCTGATTTTTTGAGATCTCCTATTGATTTTATACTATCTGGACTTTCTTTCATGTATGAGAATTGTCAAAGCTGCCTTTTGCATATGTGAACTTCGGGCATGTTTGTATTTTTGCTCTTAATAACAAAGAATCTAAGGTATTGGTTGAACACTTTATTACAAACACCATGTCAAAATTATATGCATTTATCCTGGGTTTCATTCTGATTTCCTGTCAACAATCTGAAGATGCAAGTTCTACTTTTCAAAGAATTACAGGAGAAGCCCAGGGTACTACTTACAACATAGTTGTTGACACTGCGGGTCTAGGTGCAATTAAAAAACAGGAAATTGACTCTATTTTTTTAGAAATTGATTCATCTCTTTCTGTTTGGAAAGAATCATCAATTATTTCGGATTTTAATACAGCAGACAGCATAGTGGTGAGCGATTCTCATTTCTTAACGGTATACTACAGGAGCCGTGAACTCTATAATTTGACAGAAGGTGCATTCAATATTCAGATTGCTCCTCTGGTCAAGGCTTGGGGTTTTGGGAAGGAAGGTGTAAAGCCTGTGGCAAAGTTAAATCCCGATTCACTTTTGCAATGGGTACATATGGATATTGAGACTTCTGTAGACAGTTTGAACGAAGCTATAGTATTCAGAAAACAGAACGGTCAGTCAATTGACGTTAATGGGATAGCTCAAGGCTATACGGTAGATGTAATCTCTGATTTTTTAAAGTCAAAGAGTGCCACAAATTTTATGGCTGAAGTTGGTGGCGAAGTTGTGGCCCAGGGCACGAATGATGAGGGAGATAAATGGAGAATTGGAATAGATAAACCGGTTTCAGACCTTACTCAAAGAGAAATGCAAGCTGTAGCGGAAATCTCCGGGAAGGCCTTGGCTACTTCTGGAAGCTACAGAAAATACTATGAGTTAGATGGAAAAAAGTACTCGCATACAATAGATCCTAAATCTGGTTTACCCGTTGAGCATAGTCTACTAAGTGTCAGTGTTCTAACAACCAATTGTACAAATGCAGATGCGTTTGCCACGGCTTTTATGGTGATGGGAAAAAATAAAACACTAGACTTTCTAGAGAAACATCCCGAACTAAAATTAGACGTGTACTTGATTTCCGGAAAAGAAGATGGATCTTTAGAGACGTATGCCTCCGATGGGTTTGCAATTGCTGAAAAAAACGAAGATTAATCGTTTTTACATTTTTCTTCCGGCCTGGCACCACAGACAGAACAAGATACCCCATCGTCTTGCAGTAAAGGATTGTTACTGGCGCATGTGCCAGCAAACTCTCCATTTTTCTTAAAGAGAATCTTAATGGCAATTCCTGCGAAGGCAATCGCCAGGAGGGCAACGGAAATGAGAATAAGTTTAATCATAACTGTTTGCAAAGATAAGGACTGTAAGGTGAATAAGAAAGTTATTGATGTGAATTGAAAAAGAGCAATTTGCCTCAAGAGTTAACACTTTTCAACCCGGTTTTAATTAGCTGTGATATCCTATTTTTACGTCAAATTACTGCATATGGATGAGAAACTGAAAGCCTTTGAACGGCTGTTGAACATTATGGACGAGCTGCGCGAAAAGTGCCCGTGGGATAGAAAGCAAACATTAGAGTCATTGAGACACCTTACAATTGAAGAGGTGTATGAGCTATCAGATGCTATTGTAGAAAAAGATTTAGAAGAAATAAAAAATGAGCTGGGAGATATAATGCTCCATATTGTTTTTTACAGCAAAATAGGGAGTGAAAAGAAATCATTTGATGTGGCCGATGTTCTAAACGGGGTGTGCGAAAAATTAATAAATCGCCATCCACATATATATGGCGACGTTGAAGTTAATTCTGAAGAAGAAGTAAAAGCCAATTGGGAAAAGCTCAAGCTTAAGGAAGGAAAAAAATCGGTTCTTGAAGGCGTTCCAAAGTCACTTCCGCCGCTTGTGAAAGCAGGGAGAATTCAAGATAAAGCCAGAGGTGTAGGCTTTGATTGGGATGACAAAGAACAGGTTTGGAAAAAGGTGCTTGAAGAGATAGACGAATTTAAAAATGAAATTGATCGGGGCTCAGATAAAGCAAAAGGAGAATTTGGCGATGTTCTCTTTTCGCTAGTCAATTATGCTCGGTTTGTAAATATCAATCCCGACGATGCGCTTGAAGAAACGAATAAGAAGTTCATAAAGCGTTTTCAATATATTGAGTCAGAAAGTAAAAAAGACGGGAAAGAGTTAGGAGAGATGAGTCTTGAAGAAATGGACGTGTACTGGAATCGCGCTAAGACTCTCAGCCAATAGAATTGAATATGTCATAGAAAATATCGATATATAACAACGTGATACTTAGTTTTTGTCTATTAATTTTGTGTCAAAATTTAGATCATATGAGTGTATTAAATGCTACAAATAGTTTTAAATCAGAGATAGAAGGGAACACAAAAACTGTCGTTAAGTTTTACGCAGATTGGTGTGGTAGCTGTAAATTAATTTCACCAAAGTTCAGAAGACTTTCTGATGACGACCGCTTCAATGATGTACACTTTATTGAAGTGAACGCAGAGCAGAATGAAGAAGCTAGAAAAACTGCGGGGGTCGATAATCTGCCTTTCTTCGCAGTGTTCAAAGACGGGAAGTTCTTGGAAGGAACAGCTACTTCCAAAGAAGATGGCATTTTAAAACTCCTGGAAAAGCTCAATTAACTAACACAAGCCGCATCTAGCGGCTTTTTTTAATCTTAAAGCTGTTCTAATTCTAAAGATTGCGGTGCAAATGGTATACCTTTAATTTTACCTTTGTGCGAACTGAATTATCTGGATGGCTGAAAAGAAAAGCAACATCATAGATGTTGAAGACCTCTTAATAGTTTGGAAGTTTCTCGGGAAAAATTGGTTAATTCTTCTGCTATTTCCCCTTCTTTCTGCAGTGGCAGCATATCTGTATGTTCACAGAATGCCGGATGAGTACGGAGCTAAAACAGAGATTTTATTGGGTACTGGATCGGGCTATGAATACCAGAGCCAGATTTATCGTGGACTAACAGGTTATGGAGGTGGCGTAAATCAACTTACCAACCAAATCAGGGTATTAAAGTCTCATGACTTGATTTCTAATACCTTAGATAAGCTTGATTATCAAATTTCATACTTTATTGTAGGAAGGGTTAAGACTACTGAGATACCATACATCGATGCCTTTTCAGTGGATATCAAGCTCATTGAGGGTGAAGGTGCTGAGTTATTTGGAGTACCATTTGATATCAAAATCCTGGATAAAAAAACGTTTTCATTGAAGTTTGATGATGGATTGAAAACCGAAGTGCGAACGCATCCCTTCAATCAAGACATTGTTACCAATGATTACATTCTAAGAGTCGATTTAAATGAACTTTTGAGTGATGCTACTTTCAATAAGTTGAAAGAGAATGATTATCAATTTGTGGTGAACAGCAAGGTTCATTTAATAAGAAAGTACAAAAATGCGCTTGAAATAGAGAATGAAGAAGGGACCAGTATTCTGGAAATTTCTGTCAAGGATCACCTGGGCAGTAAGGCTAAACTATTTCTTGACTCACTCTCTGCTACGTATATTGATTACACGATCCAATCGCAAATTGCCTTAAATGAAAATACCCTCGATTACATAGACCGGCAATTGGAAGGGATAACTTATATTCTGGATTCAATAGAGACTAATCTTGAAGGATATAAGGAAAGCAATGATATTTTAGATCTTTCCCGCGAGCAATCGGAGTTTTTTGAAAAATTATTGAACTACGAAGCCGAAAAAAGAGAGCTTCAATTAAAGTCAGAAACACTCAATTCGCTAGAAACTTACCTGACAGAAAAAACAGACGAGCGCCTGTTACCGCCAGCTATGTACATTGTGAATGATGATTTCTTGCAGTCATCTCTTAAAGAACTCTACAACCTGGAAGTACAGCGATCTCAGGCTTCTTTTGATGTAAAAGAGTCCAGTCCGGGTTCTGGAAGGATAGCAAATACTATCCAGTCTTTACGCTCAAATATTCTTGTTTATATCAATAATCTAAGGACGGCCATGGGCGACCGTGTAAGCGATGTGAATGAAGAAATAGCCTACTACGAATCACTGCTTAGAAAATTGCCGCAGTCTCAAAGAGAGATGCTGAACATTCAGCGGAACTTAGATGTAAACGAAAAGATGTATGTGTATCTGCTGGAGAAAAAAGCAAATACCATTATTGCAAGAGCTGCAATTGTACCGGAAGTCAGCGTGATAGAAATTGCCAGAAACGTGGGAGTAGTGGGGCCTAAAAAGGCTAAAATGATCTATTACTTTATTGCTGTTGGTTTGCTCCTTGGTTTGGGGATATCATTTTTGCGATCAGTTTTCTTTGACAGAATTCAGAATACAAGAGAATTAAAGCAGATTACGAACTTACCCATCATGGGAAGCGTACCTGAGTCTCGAGAAAGTGATGATAGATTAATCGTTACAAAGAATTTCAGATCAAATATTGCGGAGTCATTTAGAAGTATTCGAGCTAATTTGCAATACTTTCTGGATCGTAAATCCAGCCAAATTATACTCTTTACATCGCTGCATCCAGGCGAGGGTAAAACCTTTTGCTCCATCAATACGGCCGCCATCATTGCTTCTGCCAACAAAAAAGTTCTGATACTAGATTTTGATATGCATAAGCCTAAAGTCCATTTATCTCTTGAAATGAAGGCGGAAAAAGGTTTATCTACCTTTATATCTGGACATGACGAACTAAAGGATGTAATTATGGAATCGGGAATAGAAAACCTGGATGTTATCCCCGCAGGACCTATTCCACCGAACGCTTCTGAACTCGTTTTAAGCGATAAGGTTGAAACAATGCTTGATGAGCTCAAACAACACTACCAATATATTGTCATTGATACACCTCCCATTATGCTTATTTCAGACTCAATGGTGCTCATGAGACTAGTTAACCTGGGTATATTTGTAATGAACACGGAGAAAGCAACTAAAGGTGGTGTTAGACAGCTCGAAGAAATTGTACACTCTAGTAACCTTGAACATACTTCTATTATCTTGAACAACGTTAAGAGCAGCAAGTGGAAGTACTACTATGGTAAATACGGTTACAGATATGGATATGGTTATGGATACGGTTATTCTTCAGAGTATAAAAACTCGTAAAAGATGAGTTTAGATTCTAAATACCTCGGCCTGGAAGAGATGAAATCTCTGGGCTTTAAGTCAATAGGCACGAACGTAAAAATTTCGAGATCAGCGAAAATTTATCATCCAGATAGAATTGAAATAGGCTCTAATGTCCGTATTGATGATTTTTGTCTTCTTTCACCTGGAAAGGACGGATTGAGATTAGGGAACTATGTTCATATATCTGCTTTCTGCGGTATGGTGGGGAAAGGAAGAATTGAATTGGACGATTTTGTTGGTCTATCTTCGCGTGTCTACCTTTATTCTTCCTCAGACGATTACAGTGGTCTCTCCCTGACAAACCCGACAGTTCCAAATGAATTTACAGACGTAGAATCTGATCCTATCCGTATTGGAAAACATGTTATACTCGGAACCTGTGCCACTGTTTTGCCGGGTGTTAAAATTGGAAGCTCTTCTGCCATCGGTGCCTATTCATTGGTTAATAATGATGTGCCTGAAGGAGTTATTGCAGTAGGGCAGCCTTGTGTAGAAATTAGGAAGCGAGATTTAAAGCATCTTGAGCTCGAAAAACAGCTTTCTCGAAGGAAAGACGCTTAAGTCAAAAAACTGTCGCAGCCGCGTAATCAGTCTGAGGTCAATACATGAGAGGTAAACCTAAAATTTCTGTCGTTGTTCCAAATTTTAATAAAGGCCAACTTGTATTGGATTGCCTGGAATCTGTAAAGAGACAGACTTTTGAGGATTGGGAACTTATATTTATAGACGATCACTCAGATGACAATAGTTATGAGTTGGCTCAAGCATTTGCAGGAAGTGATAGCAGGATCAAAGTTCGTTTGAATCAAACAGAAATAAAAGGAGCTAATAGTTGTAGAAATCAAGGTATTACTGACGCTTCTGCTAATTACATTCTTTTTTTTGATAGCGATGACCTCATGCTTGAAAACTGCCTGGAAGAGCGATGGCAGGATTTAAAGTCAAAAGGCGATGAGTGTATTCTGGTGCATCAAACAGGTCTGTTTTTTGACGAACTTTACGATTCCTGCCTGGTATGCAACGTAGAATCAGATGAAAATTATTTAGACCGGTTTCTTGCAAGAGATTTGGTTTGGCTGATATCGGGACCATTATGGCCAAAAAGTATTCTACAGAAGCTAGGGGGCTTCGATCTAAGTCTGAAAAGTCATCAAGAGTACGATCTTCACGTTAGAGCGCTAATTTCAGGCTGTAATTTTAAATTTTTAAATAAAAAGCCTAAAGTTTTTTACAGGCAAAACGTAATAAGCGAGTCTAGAAAAAGGTCTCAATCTGTAGAGCACCTTAGAGCAAGAACTGAGATGGCTTTTAATCATCTAAAGCTCCTAAAACAGTACAAATTACTGAATGAAAAAAGAAAGATCTTAGTTGCTCGCTATCTTTTGGATATTTCTCAGATGATGCGCTGGCATAAAATTGAATTGGGAAAAGGTGCTTTGGAATATGCCTTAAGTATTTGGGAAAAGGTTTTCCAGGAACTTATCATAACAAGACAAATCTATTCTATGGGTAGAAGGTACATTCAGTTTAAGCATCAAATGTTTTTCAATAGAGTACCGCTTATTCAAAAGAACTTAGATGCTCTGCTTCAGAAAAGGCTGACTGAATATATTCACAAACCGAGTAAGACTTATTGCAAGACTGAATATAAACCGTGATAGAGAAGAATAGCCATATCCTTTTTGTGAGTGCCTGGTGGCCTACAACGAATAAATCGAATGGTACTTTTGTTGAATTACATGCTTTGGGACTGGTTTCTCGGGGATGCAAGTGCGCGGTTCTTCTTACCTCAGAGTCAACTCTCGGGCAATTCATAAAAGCAGGGTTTAAGGATCTACAGATTTCTGCGTACAGAAAGCACAGTAACCTTTCATTCATAAACAATCCAGTAATACATAAAATACCCCTTAGATTCTCCAGAGATCCAAAGACTCATCGGAAAAAATCAATAATCAGTCAGACTCTTGCTAATTGTAAAGACTACATTGCTCGAAATGGAAAACCGGATTTCATTTTCCATCACGGTGTTTTTAACTATACATATTTAACGGAAGCCATCTCCAGACAATTTAACATACCAATATGGTATATGGAGAATTCTCCTAAAATAACCGTTTCAAATATTCCGACCACGAACCCCTTTGAAACAGAGAATGATCTGATCAATTTTGTGAGGAATGCGCAAAGGAGATTTGCTGTAACGAAGGCCTATGTGGAAAAGATGGAGTTGGTTTTTGGAGTTCCATTTGAACTATGCCCGAATATTATAACAGACGATTTTTTTATTCAGCCAAATAAGCGGATAAATCCGGAAGGTTATTTTCAATTTGTGAATGTTGCAATCCTTGATGAACGAAAGAATCAACAGCTTTTAATCCGGGCATTTGCCGAAAAGTATGCTGGCAACGAGTTCTATAAGTTGGTAATTGCCGGCGATGGCGAGCTTTACCAAGATTTACAAATGCTCTCAGCTGAGCTTGGCGTTTCCAGTCAAGTCGAGATAACCGGATTTCTCAATCGTTCAGAGTTGATCTCTCTTCTTGATCGTTCACATTGTTTTGTTCTTACGTCTAAATCAGAAACTTTTGGTGTGGTTGTTATTGAAGCTATGGCGAGAGGAATTCCAGCTATATCTTCAGATATCGATGGCACTCGCGAGATCGTTAACAAGATAAACGGAATCCTTTTCACAGAAGGTAATCAGAAATCCCTTTCCTCCGCAATGTGTAAAATTGTAGAGAATTACACCGATTACAATCCGGCCCAAATAATTCAGGGCGTCAAGCTAAATTACGGTCCGGATGCTTCATTTAAAGCACTTTTTAAGTTGTGATTGAAGTTTTATTAACCAAAGAAGAAGAAGCATTAGTTACTCCACAAGAGGCGACAACTATTGCCTATGGCGCTAATAGATTAAACTGGAAAGGAAAACTCTATTACTACAGTCAAATCACTCGCCATTTAATAAAACTCAATAGGTTTTATCGAGAAACGCTTCAAAAGAAAGAGTGCTACTACGGGCCTTTTGTAGGCGAATTTGGCCATTTTTTACTTCACAACCTTCCATTTATTGCACATCTGAAAAAACAAGATGTCAAAATTCACTACTGCGGAATGGAGTTGCATCAACCTTTTCTGGTTGACGAGACTGGTAATTCTATAACCGAATCATATTGTGCCTTACGCGATTTCTTTTCTGAATCTAAGCCTTTAGCAAATGAAACATTAGTACCTCAAGATGTACAGAAAGAAATTGATCTTTTCAAGGATGAAGCGAATAAAAGCCGACTGCCTTTTTTGGATATTTCTGAGAAGGATATGTACTGGTTTACTTATAGAAATTGGCAGCTCAAGGGCCGACAGTCAAAATTTGATTTGAATAAATTATTTAAGAAATCTCAAATAAGGTCGGCAGTAATATTTCCACGAAAGAAGGGGGGGGAGTTTACTCCGAATAACGGCGGCCCCTGGAACTATGAACAGGTTGCCAAAGCTCTATCTCCTCACTTTGACAAAGTTTATCTGGTTGGACACCCTTCGCTTAGTGAAGATGTGGACACTGCTGGAAATATCGAGATAAAGGTCAGTCATAATAATAGGGAAACCATGAAATATTGCGCCGAGGCAGAATTGATTGTTACACAGCATTCAGGTGCCGTACACATCGGAGCTTACGTAAACACTCCTGTTCTGGTCATTTTCAATGGCAAACCTCCGATTAAAGGGTTGATAGATACCATCAGATTCAGACAAAATATAGCCAAAGACCCTTTGAGTTATGCTTTTAGTTTGGAAGAAATTGAGAATTTTGCCCGTAGTTTAAAGAATTGATGCAAGTTGACTATCTTTTTTTAATCCCTACAACTCCCAATGAAATTCTCGACGACCAGAGAAAAGCATTGCAAGAACTTTGTTTTAGACAGATCTTGAAATTGAAAAGCTCTGCAAAGGTTTGGCTTTTGGGAGAAACTCATTTTGGGAACGATTTCTTTGAAACAATTTCTATTAGTGGTTCCAAGGAAGATAAACTCTTTCGTGCTGGCCAAAAGCTTGAAGCTCTCGACGAATATCCGGCGCGTTATCTGGTAAGATTAGACGACGATGACCTAATAAATCCATCAGTGTTTGATTCCTTAGCAAAGCTAAATTTTGATATTGCTTACGACGCCTTTCACTGGTTCTACGATTTATCTAGCGGAATGTCCAGTTCACAAAAACGTCCCTGGGTTCCAAATACGGCTATACACAAAATAGACAATGCCTTGAAGCCCGTTCAAAAATTGGGTGGCTCCCATTTGGCATCTGAAAGAAATTACCTCATAGCATGCGATCATTCGCAAGCTTGGCACCTGTTTTATCAAGGCAGGAAGATTAAGCTGACTGATAGAAATACACCTTTGTATCTAAGAGTGTTGAATAATTCAAGCAGAACTGCCAGGCAATCTGCGGGGGGTGAGTCAAAGAATGAGTACTTTCGCTACCTGAAAACATTCGGTAGTTGGGATAAAGAGTTTCCTCTGGACAGCTCCCTTCTCAAAAGTCTTTTAGAAGTTGGTCAGAAAGAGGGAAGGCAACTAGAAGAATGGAATTTTCCTAAAGATTCATTCTTTGAGAGACTCAAGAGAAAGATTATAGGTTAATGAAATCATTGATAGAAACCATCAAAGACTTTGAAGAATCTGTTAAGTCATTAAAAGTCTGTGTAATAGGTGAGACCATCGTAGATGAATTTGTAACGGTGAAGTATGAAGGACAGAGTATGAAGTCGTTTTGTCCTGTTTTTCGGCTAACTGATGATGATAGCCAAACAGAAAGACAAATGGGAGGGGCTGCCGCCATTGCGGGTCACCTTACAGATTTCGTGTCTGATGTATCACTTATCACAAATCAAGATCACGAAATAGTCAAAACACGCCTTATTGATAAGGACGATCAGAAGAAACACGTTGAGATCAATAAGTTTGATCAACGGAATTTCGGTAGCCTTGATATTGATGTTTCCGAATTCGATGTGGTAATTGTAGCTGACTTTGGCCATGGCTTTTGCGATGGATTAAAGGTGACTGGTCAATATCACTACATGACTCAGACCAACAGCAATAACTTCGGCTACAACAGAATGTCTAAGTGGAAGGAGTTTAAAAAGAAGAGTGCATGTATGGACCTTAGAGAAGCCAGCCTTCAAGTCAATAAGAAGACTGATTTCAGTGAGAGGTCTGCTTTAGACAGTCTTTTCAATTATGAAATCAATGCCGATGGATTATTTCTTACACTTGGAAAAAGAGGTGCCGTGTATTACGATGGAGATAATTATGTCCACCAGGAAGTATTTAAAGGACCTATTGTAGATACGATTGGAGCTGGAGATACTTTCTATGCCTTTGCCTGTTTATGTGCTGAAGTGGGTTTTGAAGACGTAAATGATATTATGCTGGTTCCATCGCTTGCTGCATCCCTTTCGTGCACTTGGCTATGCAATAGGGAAGTGGTAACTAAAGAGAAATTAATAGAGCATGCAAATAGATTTGTATAAATCACTTTTTGACAAGCATTTTGAAAATCCTTCGCTGAGGGCAAATATTAAGGAGTCAGTAAAGCTGATTAAAGGCTCAAAGCGAATTTTATTCGTTGGAAACGGTGGGAGCAATGCCATAAGCAGCCATATGATGGAAGATTATATGAAAATCGCATCTATTCCCACGATGAGTTTTTCAGATCCTGCTTTAATCACGTGCTTCGCTAATGACTATGGGTATGAAAACGCATTGAAAGAGTGGATAAACTTCAATTTCCAGGAGGGCGATCTATTGATGGCAATATCATCATCAGGAGAGTCATTGAACATTTTAAATGCGGTTCAAAAACACAAGTCCCTGGGAGGCATTGTCATAACGCTAAGCGGCTTTAAATCAGGTAATAAACTTTCAAAATCAGGCTTGGTAAATTTTCTTGTAGCCGAAGAGAATTACGGAATTGTAGAGTGTTTTCACCAGGTTATCCTTCACGCCATTCTTGACGAACTATGAAAATTGAAAATGTTCTTATAACCGGCGTTTCCGGCTTTATTGGTAGTAATTTATTAGACTATTTACTAGAGAATACAGAATGGTTTATAACAGGCATCGACAACCTGAGTACAGGTAGAAAGTCAAATATCGAGCACCAACTGTCTAATAATAGATTTGAATTTAAAGAAGACAGTTTATTTAATATAGAGTCACTCAAGCCTTATCAATGTATTTTCCATCTAGCAGCTTTACCAAGAATACAACCCAGTTTTGAATTGGTTAATGCTCATATTAGAGAAAACTTAATGAGTTCTACCTTTCTCGTTGAAAAGATGATTGAGGAAGACTGGTTTCCAAGAATTGTGAATAGCTCATCAAGTGCTATTTACGGCACGCCTACACAAATACCAACTTCTGAAGAAGAACGCATAGACTGCTTGAGTCCTTATGCTTTCCAAAAATATGAAGTAGAGAAATATTTTGATCTCCTGGCTTCCCGCTTTCCACTGGATTATGTTCACTTGAGGTATTTTAATCCATACGGACCAAGAAGCTTTAATCCCGAAAACGAGTTCAATGCATATAGCAGTGTAATTGGAATATTTCTGAATAAAAAGAAAAAAGGGGAGCCCCTATCAGTTACCGGAGATGGCTCTCAAAAAAGAGATTTTATTCATGTGTATGACCTGGCAAGAGCAAACTATTTGTCGGCTATACACCCAGAGAAACTCAATACGGCATTTAATATAGGTCATTCAGACACCCTATCCATTCTGGAACTGGCACAAATGATCTCAGACAAATATGAGTTTATTGAGAAAAGAGAAGGTGAAGCTGATATTACTTTTGCCGATATTTCAAAGGCTCGTAGAATGCTTAATTGGAAGCCTGTTTATCAATTGGATGAATACATTAAAAATAATGCTTAATGATTCGAGGATTTGCTTGCGGAGTTTTTGACTTATACCATCCCGGACATGTTTTTATGCTTCGTGATTGTAAGGCTCATTGCAACCATCTCACAGTAGCTATCAATAGAGCTGAGAATTTTGATTACAGCGTCAACCCCGGCAAGCGCAGGCCAATTTTCACAGCAGAGGAGCGAAAACTGGTCATTGAATCTATAAGGTATGTCGATGAAGTGGTCTTTTACAATTCTGAGGATGAACTAACCGAGTTGATGCGCAGTGGAAATTTTGATATTAGATTTTTGGGTGAAGATTATAAGGGAAGCAAGATTACTGCCCCAAAAGCTATTGAGAATATACAATACCTTGATAGAAGTCATGGATATAGCACCACAGCTATATTTGATAGAATAAAAGAGCGCCTAGATAATAACTGATTTGCCTCCAGCTGAACGCATTCTGATCGTATCGCAGACCTTTCCTCCTTACAATGGGATAGGAGGCAGAAGATGGGCAAAACTCGCTAAGTATCTTTGTAAAGCTGGTATTGAAATCGAAGTTATATGTGCAGACCTCGGAAGAGATAAAACTAGTCCTTGGACTGAGGATGTGAATGGAGTGCCAGTTTTCACCTATGAGCATTCTTTTCCGAAGATATTGGAGCAATTCCCTAAAAGTCTTTTTGATAAACTAAACTACCGACTTCAAGTCGCAAGGCTTAAAAAAATCAGTAAGGGAACCCCTTACGACAGAGCCTTGCTGGATAGAGACTCATTCTTAAAGACTTTCTACAGAAGATTAAGAGAATTTAAACCTCACACCGTTGTTGTTACAGGTGCTCCATTTTATCTGCTTCATTACGCTCTAGAGGCAAAAGCCGAATTCTCTGATATATTTTTTGTTGCTGATTTTAGAGATCCCTGGACTTGGGGAAACAGCTATGGTTATTCTAAACTTTCTGAAAAAAGACTTCTCCATGAGAAGGCTTTAGAGGAAAATGTGGTTGCGAAATACAATATGGTTTTGTCTCCCTGGCCTTCCTTGGTTAACAGGTTGCAAGAGATATACGCAAAATTCTCTGGAAAAATTAAATTGCTTGAACACGGCTATGATCCGGATGATTTCACGATAGGGACTGCTGAGTTTGAGAATGAAAGCTTTGATGTGATTTTTGGAGGGACTATTTATCAGGGGATGGAAAGGTCTCTTGAGAAAATAATTTTTCAATTCAATCAAGATTTAAGACTTGGTATTTTTTCCAATGATCTTCATAAGCTCAGACCGAATGCGAAAAGCGTTCATTCAGGTGATCTCATTAGCAGCAAAGATTTTCTGAATAAGGTTGCGCAAAGCAAAGCAGTCCTCATGCTTATTCCTTTCCACATGAAGGATGGAATTCCTTCCAAACTCTTTGAATATGCCTATGTCAGTACGCCCATCATTGCAATTGGGCATAAAGGATCTTTAGCTGAGTTTATAGAGACAAACCAATTCGGAATTTTTTTGGAAGATGAATCACAGCTTCTTGAAGTGATGATAAAACTACCCGATTTGGAAAAGAACGATGAAGTGCTGTTAAATTATAATTTTGAGCATTTAACGAAGAAGTTGTTGAGCTTCTTCTAATTCAATTAAGACTTTGAATAAACTCTGGATCATAGTCGGCACCCGACCTAATTTTATAAAAATCACCCAGTTTAAGCGAGTAGTTGATCAAAAATTCCCTGATATTGAATTGAAGCTAATTCACACGGGTCAGCATTATGACGAAAATATGGCCCAGGTTTTTTTTGATCAATTCGGATTGAGACCCGATGTGTTCTTAGATATTAAGCCTGGTCATCCTGCTTTGCAGATTGCTGAAATGATTACCAAGCTTTCTGATTTGTTTTCAGATTCACGCCCCGATATGCTCATGGTTGTTGGAGATGTAAACTCTACCCTGGCGGGGGCTATAGCAGCGAATAAAAACGAAATTCCCACAGCACACCTTGAAAGCGGATTAAGAAGCTTTGATAAACAGATGCCGGAAGAACACAACCGTATTATAGCAGATCATCTAAGTCAATTGCATTTTGTCACGGAAGACAGCGGCTTGATAAACCTCCGCAATGAAGGAGTTGAAGAGAAAGGAATTTCCTTTGTTGGAAATACTATGATTGACACACTTGTGGCATTCACAAAGCAGATTGAAGAATCTGAGATATTGAAGAATCTGGGACTCGAATCGGAAAAATATATTCTTACCACGCTTCACCGACCTTCTAATGTGGATAATGAAATGAATGCTCAATTGTTAATTGACTTATTAAATAGACTTACAAAGCACGGGGCTATTCTTTTTCCTATGCATCCACGAACAAAGAATAAACTTCAAGGCCTGGGACTTTACAGTCAAATTGAAAGCAATCCGGGAATTCATATCACAGGTCCCGCAAGCTACTTTGATTTTCAAAAAATGGTATTAAAGTCAGAGCTCGTGCTTACTGACTCTGGCGGTATTCAAGAAGAAACAACCTTTCTCAAAAAGCCTTGCCTAACCCTTCGGGAGAACACTGAAAGGCCCAGTACAATTGAAATCGGCACCAATGAATTATTGCCTTTTTCAATAGATGCAATAGAAGAGAAGGTGATAGCTATTTTTAAAGGAATGGGTAAAAAGGGTAGTGTACCCAAATATTGGGATGGACAAGCTACCAGTAGGGTCTTGGATAGAATAGCCAGGTATTTTGAACAAGGATACTAATGAAGATTCTCTACTATGCTCCTAATCCGAATTTGAGTCTGAATGCTCAAACGGGCTACGGAACTCACATGCGAGAAATAATAAATTGCTGGAAACAAACGGGGCATGAAGTTCAAACCCTGGTTGCCGGCGATTTGAATAATTCAGTTTCGCCTTCTGAAAATCTGAGTACACCTTCTATAAAGAGAGTTCTTAAAAGTTTTATTCCGAGTTATTTGTGGGAGACACTAAAGGATAGAGAGCTGATTAATTTTGATTTGAAACTAGCCCGTGTGCTGAGCAGGCATATAGAATCGTTTCAGCCCGACTTGATCTATGAGCGGGTAAGCTACCTGCAACAATCGGGTGTAGAAGTTGCGGAACGCTTAAGCGTAAAACACGTAGCTGAGGTAAATGCTCCCTTTCCGGAAGAAAGAATTTATTTTTCGGGTAAATCGGCCTATTTGAAAAAAGCGGAAGCGGTTGAACGAAAAATTCTGGAAAAATCATCCTGCATCTCCGTTGTTAGTTCTGCAATTCAATCTTATTTGGTAGAAAAAGTCCCAGCTGCAGCAGAAAAAATTCATGTAATACCCAATGCCGTCAACAGCAGTCAAACTAAACTGGACATCGACAAAGTAAAAAAACTGAAATCGAAGTACAATCCGACGGATGCGCTGGTATTTGGCTTTGTAGGTTCTATTTTTCCTTACCACGGGGTAGATTTGCTGCTCGCCGGTTTCCATAAAACGCCTGGAAACAGTATTCTTATCATCGTGGGTGACGGGGCTTCAATACCCCAACTAAAGAATTATGTTAATGAACATGGATTGGAAAATCGAGTTTTTTTTACCGGCTCCGTGCCCCATACGGATGTGTTTCACTTAATTCAATTAATGGATATTTGTTGTATGATGAATAGCAACTGGTATGGCTCTCCCGTTAAACTATTTGAGTATGGTCTGATGAAAAAGGCTGTTGTGGCTCCCAATGTAGCCCCTGTGAGAGATGTAATGATACACGAAGAAGATGGTATTCTTGTGAGCAATTCAATTGATGAAATAAGTAGGGCATTTAAAAGATTAATATCAGACTTTGAATTCAGATCGCAAATTGCTGAGTCTTGGAATAAGAAAGTCATAGAAAATTATACCTGGGAGAAGGTTGCACAAAAAACTCTGACCCTATGCACATAGCAGTATTAACGGATGGAATTAGCCCCTATGTGCTTGGCGGTATGCAGAGACACTCCTTTTATCTGGTCAATAGCTTACTGGAATTAGGTGAAGAAATAACACTGGTTCATTCCGTTGGCGAAGAACAAGACCTGCCATCAAGTGAAGACGTCAAGAAACAATTCAATGCTAATACCGATAAGCTACATGTAGTTGGGCTAAAGTTTCCCCATTTAAATCAGTTTCCGGGGCATTATCTGAGAGAATCATACAGGTATTCTTGTGAAATCTTTGAGAAGTTAGAAAGCCAATGGGAAAACTTTGATTTCGTTTATGCCAAAGGCTTCACAGCTTGGTGTATATTGGAAAAAAAGCTTAAAGGTTTCCATATGGCCCCAGTTGGCCTTAAGTTTCACGGTTATGAGATGTATCAAAAGGTAAATTCTTTAAAAGGTAAATTGGAGCAATTCATGTTCAAGCCGCCTGTTATTTTTAACACCAGGCATGCTAACATCGTTTTTTCTTATGGTGGAGTCATTACTTCAATCATAAAAAAGATAGGAGTAGAAGAAGACCGAATTGCCGAAATCACAGGAGGTGTTCATGACTCGTGGATTTCAAATAAAAAATTGAAGGTGGGTTCACCACGCAAATTTATCTTTGTGGGCAGGGCTGAGAGACGAAAAGGCATTACTGACTTAAGCTATGCCGTAGAAAGGTTGAAAGATTCACAGGTTGAATTTCACTGGGTCGGCCCAATTTCAGATGAAAGGAAGTTGAATCAATTAAACTGCGTGTATCACGGGGCCATTTCTGATGTTGCGCATTTGCAAGAATTACTTGACGAAATGGATGTTTTGGTACTTCCCAGCCATGCAGAAGGTATGCCTAATGTAGTTCTAGAAGCCATGTCAAGGGGTTGTGCCATCATTGCAGCAGATGTTGGTGCAGTTTCTATGATGGTTTCAGAAAAAAATGGAATCCTGGTTGAACCTGGAAAGAAGACCGAATTGACGAGAGTTCTAGAATACTTTACGGGATTGGACGATAAAGCTTTAATAGAGAAGAAGGAGGCTAGTAGAGAACTTGTTCGTCAAAAATTCTTATGGTCTGAAATAGCCAAACAGACTCAAAAAATTATTGGAGAAATAACTCACTCATCGAGGGAAGAGTTCAATAATTAAGATGTAAATTACAATTGCTTTGCTTGAGTTTATTGCTAGAAATAAGGTATTACTATTAGTATTTGCACTTTGGTATGCAATAGGTAGCCTTAGCCCTTTAGCTTTCTATGGTATCGGCTTCATTACTATTATTCTGTTCTGGCGCCGGGCGTTTTTTTTTGAAATCTTTCTCGGGTTTATCTTCATTCTCCTCCTTAGCGATAACCTTAGGTATACAACAGATTTTGCCAAATCTTTTAAGAACATATACATCGTTCTTCTTAGTGCTATTGCCATATTGGAAAGAAAAAGGTTCGGTCTTGATTTAGACTTATTTAGATATTTCATTCCTTTCTTTCTAGTAGCAATTGTGAGCATGGCCTTCTCACCACAGATGTTCACCAGTTTTCAGAAAACCCTATCCTATGCGTTAATTCTCTTTTCAGCCCCCCAGTTTCTGATTTTTTCATTTAAGGAAAGGGGTCCTATCGTAATAAAAGATCTTCTCTTTCTCGGAGTGACCATGATCCTGATCGGATTTGCCATGCGGTTTATTGACCCGGGATGGGTGATTTCGCACGGGGGAAGGTTTCGCGGGCTTTTTGGAAACCCGAATGGCATGGGAATTTTTATAATTCTCCTTTTTGGACTCACCTTAATCACCCGTGACTATTTCAGAGCCCTCCTTACAAAATCTGATTTAAGATGGATTCTCATCACCTTAATTGGAGCTTTGATTTTGAGCGGATCCAGATCAGCACTGATTGCAGTGATACTTTTTTATCTCTTCTCGCGCTTTTATAAATTTTCTCCATTTCTTGGTTTTATTCTTTTTATCGCTGTTTCCATCGGAGGAGAAATCCTTTCTCAGAATCTGGTGCCAATCGTTCAGGCACTCGGATTATCAGACTACTTTCGGGTTGAAACGCTTGAAGACGCATCCGGAAGATATATTGCCTGGGAGTTTGCATGGACTGCTATTCAGGAAAACGTATGGCTTGGCCGGGGCTTTTCATTTGACGAATGGCTGATGAGTGAAAATCAAGACTTTTTGAACGAACTCGGTCACCAGGGTGGTGTGCACAATACGTATTTGATTATATGGTTGAATACGGGTATTATCGGGCTTTTACTGTTTCTCAGGGCGTATTTGCTCTTAGCAATAAGAGGAGCCAAGAACAGTGCAATGTCTTTTCCTTTCCTGTGGATGGTGCTTTTCAGTATTATGCTGGAGCCATGGTTAGCCGCTTCATTAAATCCTTTTACCATTATATTTTTAGTAGGTCTGGTTATTCTTACGAATCCTCTATTTCAACCCTATCATCGGGGTGAACTAAAATCTGATGATGTAATCAATGAAAAAGCGATTCTGGTTTAGAATTTTAGTAATCTTTTGTTCAATTGCTATTCTTGAGATTGTCTTAAGACTCATAGGATTTGGCAGTGTACCCGTTTATTATAAATCTTCCCGATATGAGTATAGCCTTGTTCCAAATCAATCTATACAAAGATTCGGAAACTTCTTTTTTATTAACAGTTTAGGAATGCGTTCTTCTGAGATTGCTCCTGGAGAAAAAATGGTTATGGGCTTTGGCGATTCGGTATTCAATGGTGGGGTAGCACTTTCTCAGAATGAACTGGCTAGTTCAATTATTGACTCAACAATTGCTTCAGAGTTTAAGAACCTCAGGTTCACCAATACTTCGGCTGGTAGTTGGGGTGTTAGCAATGCTTACAATTGGTTTATGGAAAAGGATTTTGGCAATCCGAGAGCAATAGTACTCGTTTTCAGCAGCCATGATTACGATGATAAAATGAAGTTTCAGGATGTGGTTGGAGAAGTACCTTTTTATCCTGATTCTCAACCCTTATCTGCCCTAACTGATGCGGTAGGCTGGATATATTCAAGGTATTTCGAAAAAATTAATTGGTCCGAATTGGATTACACACGAGAGTATGTAGCTGATAGTACAGATCACGATAGCGCCTGGGAAAAGTTCATAGAGTACTCAGTATCCTATAATATTCCTTTGATTGTTTATCATCACCCCGATAAGTCAGAAGCATTGATTGGTAATTGGAATAAGAAAGGACAAAACTTAGAAAAATTGCTCATTTCGTTTGGAGTTGAGCCCATATCGGGGCTTGGGGTACAAATGGATGAGTCTGATTACAGAGATGAAATACACCCTTCAGCCAGCGGACAGCAGAAAATAGCAGAAGCTATATTACCAGCTTTAAACTCGGTACTCAAGGATGAATAATAAGGTAATATTTTTGTATACGGAGTTGGCACCTTACATCGTTCGTTGCATGGAAGCATTAGCCGAAGAAGCTGCTGAAGTCATCGTACTGGCTTACCCAATCAATAGCGATGCACCTTTTGATTTTAAAGAGTCGTCTGGAAAAGTGCGGTATATAAATAGAGCGAATTTTTCTAACCGAGACATTATTTCCCTTTTAAACCAAGAAGACCCTGAGATGGTGGTGTGCAGCGGCTGGATTGATAAAGGATATTTGAATGCCTTAAAGTTGTTTAAGCGAAATGCAAAAAAGGTCGTTGCGTTAGATAATCAGCTAGAGAACGGTGTGGTGGCGAATTTATCAATAATGCGAGCAAGAGCTCTTTACAGATCA
>Ga0207419_1000317_pt1 | contig 40848 bp, 26 predicted proteins | sample ElkSloMetagenome_4_FD_184723 | JGI IMG/M metagenome (GOLD analysis project Ga0207419, IMG submission 184723) | Hot spring microbial communities from Elkhorn Slough, Monterey Bay, USA - MD2A (version 2) | ecosystem: Environmental > Aquatic > Marine > Intertidal zone > Estuary: Microbial mat ...
TAAAAAGAGAATACCGTTGTGAGCCAATGAAATTTCTCCTGGTTTTGGATTACTTCCACCTCCAACCAACGCTACATCTGAAACCGTATGATGTGGATTTCTGAAAGGTCTGGAAGTAACTAGCGAGATATTAGTCGGCAACAGACCTGCCACGGAATGAATTTTAGTTGTTTCCAGAGCTTCATGAAGAGTCAATGGAGGCAAAATGGTGGGAATCCGTTTGGCTAACATGGTTTTTCCTACACCAGGTGGACCAATGAGTATGATATTGTGTCCGCCAGCTGCTGCAATCTCGAGAGCTCTTTTTACGTTTTCCTGTCCTTTTACGTCGGCAAAATCAAAGATATGTTGATCTAGCTTCTTCTCGAATGCTTCATTTATATCAACTTGGACAGGACTAGAGTTTCCCCCACTCAGAATAGATACTGCGTCTTTCAAACTCTCAACTCCGTAAACATCCAACCCTTCTACGATGGCCGCTTCTTTAGCATTCTCCTTTGGCAGAATAAAACCCTTAAACCCTTCTTTCTTCGCTTGAATTGCCATGGGTAAAGCACCTTTAATTGGCTGGACTCCACCATCAAGTGAAAGCTCCCCCATAATGAGATAATTTTCTATACCTATAGTTTCGGCTTGTTTAGATGCAGATAAAATGCCCAGAGCTAATGGCAAATCGTAAGCTGAGCCTTCCTTCCTTATATCGGCCGGGGCCATATTTATCGTGACCTTTTTACCCGGAAGCTTATATCCATTATTTCTAAGCGCAGCTTCTATCCGTTGCTGGCTTTCTTTAACAGCACTATCGGGCAATCCAACGAGAAAAAAATTTACTCCCGTATCGATATTTACTTCGATGGTGATGGGAATAGCGTCTACACCATATACTGCGCTTCCGTATGTTTTTACAAGCATCCTTTCATCCTTAGATGCCTGAATATACGGAATTTAAAATCTAATGGCTTAGAGATGCCTTTCTATGTAATCAATAAAGCTATGTATGACCTTAATATGAATTTCTTGAATTCTATCGGCATAGCCATCGTGTGGTACCCTGATCTCAACGGTAGCGAGTTTGGCAAGCTTACCCCCATCCTTACCTGTTAATGCTACTACATTCATTCCCTTAGAAATAGCATCTTCAGCGGCGTTTATAACATTTCCAGAGTTTCCGCTTGTGCTAATAGCTAGCAAAACATCTCCTTCTTTGCCAAGTGCTTCAACATAGCGCGAAAAGATATAATCATACCCGTAATCGTTTCCCACACAACTTATATGTGAAGGATCTGAAATTGAAATTGCCGGTATAGGGGCCCTGTTATCTCGATATCGTCCTGTGAGCTCCTCTGCAAAATGCATGGCATCGCACATGGACCCACCGTTTCCGCAAGAAATAATTTTACCTCCGTTTTTTATCGCTTCAACCATTAACTGAGCGCCTTTCTCAACGCTCTCAAGTTTTTCTTTATCGCTGAGGAATCTGGAAAGCACCTGGTGCGCTTCTTGAAAGTGGTCTATGATGGACTGATCCATTTGAAATCGTTTTGAATCAAATGTATAGATTAATCCCGGTAAAATCTGATATTATTCCTCGAGTTGTGCCTTTGCCCAGTTGCGGCCATCACTCTCTGTAACTACAATTTTATAAGGTACCGGCTGAGGGTATATGGCGAAAATTAATTTTAGAATAGCGCGCGTTGCAGGTTTTAGTATTACGTAAGCTGTTCCCTTGCAATAGGACTCTACTAGCTCTTTGTTATCTCTGAGCCAATAAGCCTGCATTTTTTGGTGCCGAAGACTCGGTAATGCGGCATTGGTGGCATCAAAAACTATTGAAAAAAGCTCTTTTCTAAGATAAATATCATCGAGTTGGTCCAGATACTCCTTAAAATTCTGGTCTGTGGATGCTTCACCAGTAAACCTTACCAGTAAGATTGGAAAATCGCTTGTATCAAATTCAGCGTAGGCCACAGTAAACCTTTAATTACTAATTGTTTGAAGAATCTTGTTCAAATTTACTTATTCCGCGATTGAGCCATTCATTAAATAGCTCCACATCTCCATAGTCCTGATAGTTTGCCGCTTCTACCAGCATATCTTCATCGTGATCTAGTAAAACGTAGTAAGGCTGCGCATTCACCTTATAGCGCTGTTCCTGAAAAGCGGCCCACCTATCGCCTACCGTTCTAATTTTTCGCTTTCTTCCACCACCAAGTTCAACCGTAGTTCGCTCAGATTCGGGTAGTTTTATTTTTTCGTCAACATAAAGAGAAATGAGCACTACATCATTAGACAACTTATCTTTAATGGCTGGATCTGACCACACTTGCTGCTCCATCTTTCGGCAATTAACACAGGCATGACCTGTAAAGTCAAGCATAGCTGGCACACCCAACTCTCTGGCCCGTTCCAGCCCTTTTTCATAATCGTGATAGACAAAAATTCCCTGTGGCCCAAGATGCTGGTCAATGTCGTGTGGAACTGACTTTGTAGCTCCGGATCCACCGGTAAAGCCAATTCCCTGGGGACTTTCGCTGTAATGCATGGGTGGTGGAAAGGCAGCAATTAACTTCAAAGGAGCACCCCATAGACCGGGAATTAAATAAAGTGTAAACATTCCTGTTACCACTGCCAATAATAGTCTTGCAACTGATATATGTTTGAGGTCTGAATCGTGCGGCAGCTTTAATTTTCCAAGCAAATAGAGCGTTAGTAGACCAAAAATCACAATCCAGATAGCTATAAACACTTCTCTCTCCAATAGGTGAAGCTGAAGCACCATGTCAGCATTGGACAAAAATTTAAACGCCAAAGCCAACTCAAGAAATCCCAGTACAACTTTAACAGAATTCAACCATCCTCCAGATTGTGGAAGTGAGTTCAACCACCCCGGAAATGCCGCAAATAGAGCAAATGGGAGAGCAATTGCTAGTGAAAAACCCAACATACCAATGGCTGGTGCAGAGCCGCCCTTAGAGGCTGCTTCTACGATCAGTGTTCCAACAATGGGGCCCGTACAAGAGAAAGAAACTAAGGCAAGTGTAAATGCCATAAAGAAAATGCCAATTAAACCACCCTTATCAGCTTTTGAATCTGCTTTATTTATCCAGGAGTTTGGCAACGTAATCTCAAATGCTCCAAGAAAAGAAATAGCAAAAACAATAAGTAGCGCAAAGAAGAATAGGTTAAACCAAGGATCTGTAGACATTTCTGATAACACAGATGCCCCAAAAGCAGCGGTAACCACAACACCGAGCACCACATAAATAACGATGATACTTAGACCGTAAATAATGGCATTCTTGATACCGGCCGCACGTGTTTTACTCTGTTTGGTAAAAAAGCTCACCGTCATTGGGATCATCGGAAATACGCAAGGCGTAAGAAGAGCAGCAAATCCGCTTAAAAATGATATGATAAAGATCCCCCAATTACTTCTTGAATCTTCTTTTTTGCCGATAGTTTCCGGTTCTGAACTTATGTTGACATCTGAGGTGGTGCCATCCAGTTTAAACGAAAACTCAACTGGCGGAGGAAAAATACACTTAGCGTCATCGCAGGCCATGTAGGAGAGATAGCCATTCAGCTCAATTTTTTCATTTGAAAGCTTTCTGATTTTTTGTTTAAAGACGGCTTCATTCTCAAAATAAGCCAGATCCATGGCAAAGTTCGGATCGTAAGCCACGATAGGATCTCCCGAAATAACTTTACCTACAGGTTCAAAGCCCTTTAGAGTATCAAACATAAATGTTGTAGGCTCCGGGCCTTCTACCTCAAAACGATCAAAAGCATCGTAAACATGCCAATGCTTTGCGATTGCTGCCTTAGCCACAATAATAGCGGTAGAGTCAGTTTCTTCTTCAATTGAGACTTTCCATTTTACAGGATCTAATATTTCGTTCTCTTCTGATCCGCCAAAAGAAAAAGAAGATTCTGAACCAAAGGCCTGGCCTTCTTCTTTATCTGAAGCAGACGCTCCTTCTGCACCTGCTACCTTAAAATCAAATTCTACATACTCAGGTGGCAAGCACATTTCTTCGTTGCAAACCATAAAGGAGAGTTCACCTGTAACTGAAAATTTTTCTTCTGAAAGGCGATTGATTAGCTGCCTGAAGACGGCTTCGTCTTCAAAATAATTTAGATCCATATCAAAATTTGGATCGTAATGCGTAACGTATTTTCCTTCTTGAGTCCTACCTTCCAGTGAGTAGCTGTTAGCCGGGTTGTAGATAAACTCGGTGGGCAGAGGCCCCTGATCGCTCGGAAGATCCATGGCATAAATATGCCATCCTTCTTCAATAGTGGCCTTCATTATCAGCTCTGCCTGGTTATTATCCTTAAGTTCAACTTCAAAAGTCCAGTCAACCGGATCGTAAATCTGACCGAAAACAACATTTAACGAAAAAACCGCCATCACTGCGGTTAGGAGAACTTTGAATTTCAACATGAATTCCCGAGAATTTGAACGTGTGCAAAGCTACGAAAACTGCCTAAAGAATGCTTAAAATCGAAAATCATTGTTGTAAACCCAATCAGAGAAAATCAACTTCTTCGCCTATTTTCAAGCGAAAGACTTTCCGGATATATCCAATAATGATGTAAATAAACAGGGTATCAATGAGTGCGCACATTGCTTTAAAGGCCCATCCGTCGCGAATATACTCAGCCATCGTTTCGGCGTCTTCCCTCCCGATAAAAAGCACAAGGACGACAAGTGTAGTATCAACCAATTGAGAGACTACGGTAGATGCATTATTTCTGAGCCAGAGTTTTTTACCTCTCGTCAGCCTTTTCCAAAAGTGAAACATGCGCACATCTATCAGTTGAGCAATTAAATAAGCAACCATGCTGGCCAGGATTACCCTCCAGGAATTCTGAAATACTGTATTGTAATCGTCGTTAGTTACCGGGGAGTTCGGAATAGAGTCAAACTGCCCACCCATCCATAAAATCAATAAAACAAAAAGAGAAGCTACAAAACCAACCAGCACTACCATATTGGTTTTGGCCCTCCCATAGATTTCCGAAAGAATGTCTGTTATGAGAAATGTAAGCGGGTAAGGCAACACCCCTGCAGAAAGAACAAAGGTGTAGAATCCGAGATTTACCGTAACGAACTTATTGGCTATCAGGTTACATGCAACAAGAGCCGTAATGAACAGCCCACCCAATAGCACATAAAGCATGAAAGACCGATGCTTCACCTTGATACTTATTTCATTTTTGTCTAATGGTGTTTCAGGAATCAAGCTCAAACTTTATAATTGATTTATCTCCAGATTTTAAGGCAAAATTATCTGATACTCTGAACCCAACGACCCAGGCAATTTCAGAACCGGAAACGAGTATATAAACATTTTCCTTTTCAATAGCAGAGAGTTTAATGTCCGTGAAAAAATCACTCAGCTTCTTACTACCTTTCATTCCATAGGGCTGAAACTTATCGCCTTCTGACCAGGGCCTGAGTGTTAAAGGAAAAGAAAGCTTCGATAAATTCAGGTAGCCCAAATTTGGATTCTTGAGGTCGTCTGCATTTACATTTTTTATCAATTCCCAATTCATCTTTATGGGACTTGTTATTCTTCCTTCCGGACTGACTATGTGGAATACCTGATGATCTGAATCTGCCTTTTCCTTGATCAGGAAACGCTTCCGATCTCGGTACACTACACAATCTTTACCCTTTATCTTCTTTCCAGATTGCGAGTCTCCGAAATGCTCCAGCAAATTGAGCTGTTCGGGATAAAATCCCAGTTTTTCAAAGACATATTTGTGCAGGGGCTTCTCCTTGAAGAGCAGATTCCATTCATCGTCTTTAATCTCAATAATGTCATCTTTCTCTTTAAACTGAGCTATTCGTCTACTGGCTAGCTTCTGAAAATAGGCGTCAGCTTCAGCCAGGAAATCCATAGCTCTGCCAGCATTTTGCTCAGCCCGTTCGGAGAGATCTTTGAATTCTTTTGCAAGGCCGTGTCTGATCTTATTCCTCAGATATTCATCTGAGAAATTACTCTCATCCTGGCGCCAGGGAATTTTGAATGCTTTCGCATATTCTTCTAACTCAATTCTTTCAAAAGCTAGGAGGGGACGTTTGATTCTCCCCTTTATTCGGGGAATGGATTTTAAGCCCTTTAAGCCCGCGCCACGCAGAAGATTGATAAAAAGAGTTTCTATTCTATCATTCAGGTGGTGTGCGGTGAAAATCAGATCAATGCTGCTTTCTGAACACAATTCATCAAACCAGGAATACCTCACTTTCCTTGCTTCAGCCTGAAAGCCATCTTTTGATTCTTCTAAAGAAAGTTCTGCACTTTTTGATTCGAACTTGATATTGTATTGTGTACAGTAATCTCGGGCTAGCTGCTCGTCTTTATGGCTGGCTTCTCCCCTTTTGTGGTAGTTAACATGCGCTGCAACCATACTCAAGCCTGTTCTTCTTGCTAAGTCAAGTAAAACCATTGAATCAAGACCGCCACTCACTGCGATTAGAACTTTCTGATCTTCTTCAACGCCAAGGCTATGGAGCTCCGATTTAAACTTCTGTAATAAGTCCATTGCTAATTTTGGCAGACTCTAAAGATTCAATCAATGCCTTGGCCTTCAGCATGCATTCTTCGTATTCACTTTCAGGATCGGCTTTGATGGTGAGAGCACTTCCCACAGCAAAAGAAACACGCGAAAGATTTTCGTTGAAATAAATACTTCTTATCATGACATTAAAGTCGAAATCGCCATTCGGGTCCATCCAGCCGAAAGCGCCAGAATAAGCCGATCTCTTAAAGCCCTCATATCTGTCTATAAGTTTCATAGCCGAAATTTTTGGAGCGCCAGTCATGGACCCCATTGGGAAGCTTGCCTTGATAGCATCCCAGTGGTTGTATTTTTCGCGATTTAGTTTGGCGCTAACCGTACTTACCAAATGGTGAACCGTTTTAAATGTTTGAGCACCGAAAAGTTCCGGAACGGTTACTGAACCCCTTTGGGCCACTCTGGAAAGATCGTTGCGCACCAAATCAACGATCATTACATTTTCACTTTGCTCTTTGACATCCTGGCGCAATTGTTCTTTGTATATCTCATCGAGCTCAGGATCGCCTGAACGCTTCATTGTTCCCTTGATGGGTTGAGATATCAGATACCCACGGTCATTTTTCAGGTAGCGTTCCGGAGAAGCGGACAAGATGAATTGATTCTGAAAGCCTGCGAAAACAGAAAAAGGAGCTTCGGTTTTAGCCTGTAGATTTAAAAACTGCTGAATAGGATTAAAATCTTCTACTTCACCCGAAAATTGAATGCAATAATTTGCCTCGTATATGTCGCCGCGTTTAAGATGATCGCGGATTTTCATCGCATTTTCCAGGTAAGCATCCCTGGAAGTTTCAGGATGAATATTATGTGCGAAATCCGGTTGGCTTATGAATTCGGAATTTTTGGCATCGAGCGCGGTTTCTATTTTCTTCAAAGTTTCGGACGAATCAGTCTCAATCTGAATACTTCCATTGCGGTACTTTATCGATACGATGGGTTCAAAGAAAACGGCTTCGGGAAAGTTTAAGTCAGACGGGTTATTCGAATGAAGCTTCTCCAGATCGTTTTTTAAATCGTAGCCCAGGAATCCGGCTATTCGTTTTTCTGATTGTTTCTGGAATGCAGCCAACTTATCAAAAGCTCCTTCAGATTCAAGAATAGAGATAGACCGCTGAGCACCCAGAGCCAGGTCAAACTTATCAAGTCCATCCACATAAAAAGCGAAGTGAGATTCTTTCACTGCCAGAGATGCAAGACAAATAAAAACTTCGGCACCTGATGTATGGGGTAATTCTTTAAACACGAATTTCAAATCTAAAGAAAGTAGGTGAGCTTAGAACTGCTCTCTGATGATTTCTTCGCAGGTATCGATCCACAAGGGATGATCGTTCAGACTTTCAACCAACTGAACCTTTTCACCTCCGTATTTCTCAAATATTTCCTGGTACTCATCGCCAATCTCAATGGTAGTTTCTAAACAATCAGAAACAAATGCAGGTGAGAAGACCAACAATTTCTTCGCTCCTTTTTTACCCCACTCTTCAACTACTTGATCTGAAAAGGGCTCAAGCCACTTTTTATCTAGTCTTGATTGAAAGCAAACGGTATAATCTTTCTCAGTGATATTGAGCTTTTCAGCGATAAGCCGCGTAGTTGCATAACAAGTAGCCTTGTAGCAAAATCTATTTTCTTCATTTATCTCACTCTCACAATTGTGATTATCGCAGCGCCTGTCTTCATAGACCTTATCTACCTGGCGAACTGGTAAACCGTGGTAGGAGAATAGTATATGGTCGTATTCTTTCAAATCATACTTCCTGGCCCGCTCAATAATGGTGTTGATGTAGCCTTCGTGGTCGTAATATTGCGAAATGACCTTTACAGCCGGAATTACATACCAATTCTTGATCAATCTCAAGGCCTTCTCAAGTGCGGAGCCGGTGCTGGCAGATGCGTACTGTGGAAAAAGCGGAAAAACAACAACCTCATCATAGCCCGCTTTATTCATACGTTCACAAACCGTATTCAAGCTCGGGTTTCCATAACGCATGGCCAGTTCTACAGTAACTTCGTGATCTTCATTATTGAAACGCTCTTGAAGAGTTGCTTTGAGCTTTTCTCCGTAAACCAATAAGGGCGATTCCCCTCCACTCAGCTCAAACAATTCTTTGTAAATCTTGGCTGACTTTGGAGCTCTAAACGGAACGATAATAGCATTAACTAAAATTTTCCTGGCCAGCCATGGAATATCAATAACTCTGGGGTCATTCAGGAACTCTGATAGATACTTGCGCACATCACCGACTTTGGGACTATCGGGAGTACCCAGATTTATCATCAAGACGCCAATTCTCTTTTTCATATCACCCAAACGCTTTAGGAGTGAACATGTTCTCGGTTAAATATGGATTGGCCTGTTTTCCGTTGCTGCAAGAGCCGCTTCTTTCACCGCTTCTGAATAGGTTGGGTGCGGGTGACTCATACGGGCTATGTCTTCCGCACTTGCTCTATACTCCATTGCAACTACTCCTTCCATGATCAGGTCTGCAGCGCGGGCTCCAATCATATGAAAACCCAAAATCTCATCTGTTTCTTTATCTGCCAGAACTTTGATCAATCCATTGATGTCTCCGCTGGCTCTAGAGCGCCCAAGAGCTCGCATGGGAAATGAACCGCTTTTATATTCTCTACCTGCTTCTTTTAATTCTTCTTCTGTGTAACCCACTCCTGCAACTTCTGGCCAGGTGTAAACTACATTCGGAATCAACCTGTAGTTAATATGCGGTTTTTGACCGGCTATGGCTTCGGCTACAAAGGTTCCTTCTTCTTCAGCCTTATGGGCGAGCATCGCTCCTTTTACCACATCGCCAATAGCATATATGCCTTCCACCTTAGTTTGCAGCTTATCGTTGATTTCAATTCTGCCTCTATCATCGGTTTCGAGACCGATTTTATCGAGTCCCAGACCTTCGGTATAAGGCTTTCTTCCAACGGATACCAGGCAGTAATCAGCCTCGAAGCTCACTTCTTTATCGTTCTTGTCCAATGCCGTTACTTTCACCCCATTCCCGGTATTCTCAACTTTCTGGACTTTGTGATGGTAATTAAACTTGATGCCTTCTTTTTTCAAAGACTTTTGAAGTTCTTTTCCCATGGTTCTATCCATGGTAGGGATGATTGAATCTGTAAATTCAACTACCTGAATTTCCGATCCCAAACGGGCATAAACCGATCCGAGTTCCAGGCCGATTACTCCACCACCCACAATGACCATCTTCTTGGGCACTTCTTTCAGCTCCAGGGCTTCCGTGCTCGTAATGATTCTATCTTTATCGGGCTCCATGCCCGGAAAATAATTGGGCTTTGAACCGGTGGCAATCACGATATGCTTTCCGGAAATCTTTTCTTCCTGATCTTCTGATTTAACGACTACCGTGTTCTTGTCTTCGAAAGATCCTACTCCGTGGTAAACCTTAATCTTATTTTTGTCCATCAGGAACTCAATACCCTTTGTTGTTTGCTCAACAACTGCGCTTTTTCGCTTGATCATCTGGGGCATATCTACCTTTGGAGCATTGATCTTTATTCCGTGATCCTTAAACTCCTTTGCTGCCTTGTGAAAGTGCTCTGAAGAATCTAGCAAAGCTTTGGAAGGGATGCAACCTACGTTCAGGCAGGTACCGCCCAGGGTAGGATATTTTTCAATGATTGCAGTTTTAAATCCCAATTGAGCTGCTCTAATAGCGCATACATATCCTCCGGGACCGGAGCCGATTACGATAACATCGTATTGATCCATGAAAATTTCTTTAAATCCGGGGCAAAAGTACGAAGAAAGCTAACGTATAATTCTCCATTCCGATAATAAGCTTCTAATTGAAAATTGAGATGAGCGATAAGCTATCTGAAAAGGACCATTTTACCGAATGATTCTTTGAAATACTGGCCAGCTCCGCCGTCTCTATTCGTGATATCTTCGCCGTTAATTCTTGCAATTACCCGGTAGAGATAAACTCCATTTGCCAGTCTATCTCCAAATTCATCGCGGCCATCCCAGCGGTAATTCGAAATATTTCGCCCTACTCTAATGGGTCCAAACTCATCCAGCATTATCTCGCGAACAACTCGTCCGCTAATAGTCATAATCTGGATTTTGAATTCATCGGGAACCTGAGAGCCTGTCAAAGTAAATACAAACTGTGTGCTCGTTGTAAATGGATTTGGGTAGTTGAGCACTTCGGTAATGGTAGACTGGTGAATGACTTCGAAACTAATGGTGTAGTTAACATTCGCCGATGAATTACCCGATTTATCCGAAGCCTGAACAACTAATGTGTATTCACCGTCTTGTTCAAGTCTTGGGTTTAGAATAACCTTCGCCCTGTTTTTCTGATCTGTAGCAGGAATGAACTGCATATACTCCTCTTCACCTGAACCAGGTGTAAAGCTCAAGGGCTGGTTCACATTACTTCCCGGACTAACTAAAAACAAATTGAAAAGAGCGGTATCTGCAGGCTCATCCATTATCAGGAAGGGATTTTCATCTTTGAGCGAAATCACCACTTCAGGCTGTGGTGAAACGATCTCACCGTTTATAATATGTATACCGTCAAAGGTTACGTCTAAAAGTGGGTTTTCTGTATCCAGATTAACATCAAAAGGAAGTTGAAGGATGTTGTTGAAGTGGTTTTGCTCTAATTGGTCTGACACTCCATTATCATCTTTTGGGTTTACCTCTACCCAAAGTACATTTCTACCGGATAGATAGCGCGTATCAAATTCAACTGTATCAATTAAGGTGGCTCCCGCGCTCAGGGGTGCCTGTCTTGGATATGATATGTCAATTCTCTCTCTGTTTTCATCTTCAATCCAATAATGAACCAGAAGCGAGTCCATATCCACACCAGAGATGTTGCGGATAGCCACTGAAATAGAGCCAGGTTCACCTTGCTGCAGAGATTCAGCATTAAACTCTAAATGTGTGTTAGGGTCAACGGCTGCTTCGGGAACATCTTCATAGAGTATATGCCATCTATCAATTTGCAGGGGAGTGGTATTCGCCAAATCTTTCAGGTCTGCTTGCAGTCGTAATTCCGGATATTCCTGGGCGTTTACTAAAGATCCGAGATCTATTTCTTCTTCACCGCCGGGAAAATTCGTAGAAAACTCACCACCGGAAATAGGAACTTCTATTCCTTCAGGATTTATTCCAACAAGTTGAATAACCGATTCATCTCCTTCAAAAGCATCTACCGTGCTCAGTTTCCAGGAACCACTCTCCCAGGACAGAGCAGGGCCTATTTTTGGGGTCTTTACTACTCCTTGTCCAAGGCTGGCTTGAGCAGAATAAACGTTTTGAATAGCTTGATTTTGGGATGTGCCGACAACTTCCTGAGCCGTTTCAGGGCTACCTTTTCTGGCGATTAAAGAGAAAGGAACTAAATTCTGTGCACCTTCAGCTCCAATTTGTACAGCGCCAAGCTCCTGAAAGGCTGTGTAGATATTTCCATTGGAATTATCCCAGTCCTCATACCTAACCCCTCTGCTGGCACCTGTTCCAACTGTATAGAGCACTAGGTAGTGTCCGTCTGGTATGATGTCTGATAAAAGCAAATTTGCCAAGGTGTCAAGCTGGGCAGGTGTTGAACGGAATATGAAATAGTACTCAACTCTATTCCTGCAACCAGTGCCATCGTTAACATTCCCGAAGCTATTCTCTGGATTTTGACCTTCAGCACTTGTACCCCAGGCTTGAAAAGTAACTGGGTCGAATACCACAAGGTGAATAGAGCGAGTTCCAAAGCAAGCATCCAATTCTACCAACTCAGTATTGAGAATTACATTCATCCCATTTGTAGATGGAGTATTCACATTGTTAACGATCGAAACGGAGCCCTGCTGAAACTGAAATTCACGGGCAGTTCTGTTGATTGATGCTGCTGATAATGAGTTATCTTCAAACTGAAAAATATGATCCTGACCCCAACCCGATTTATCTGGAATGTATTGAAAGGACGAGTTCTGCCAAATGTTATCTGCTCCTGCTTCTGCGCAACGCCAAAAATAAACGATGCTGTCGGGGTAGTTCAGTTTAGGCTGCCACTCAACCACACCTCCAGTCTGAATAACTGAAGTAGATTGAAAAGCCGGGCTATCAAAAGTATCTGTAGTATCGATTTGAATCAAATACTCTTTGGGTTCAGCCATCGGATTACCCGTTGATGCTTTTAGCACCACATTGGTTTCCGGAACAACGGCAAAGCGTTTAGGTATCATTGGAACTATACCGCTACTTGCCAGGAATAATTCCGCATCGGCAGAATTATTTCCAGAGTCGTCAAGCTCATCTATTTCGTTGCTCGGAAGATCAACATCTACATGAAATTCGTGCAATCCAAGACCATTCTGTAAGTCTATACCAATTTTAAAACTGATAGTATCAACGTAATTCAGCCCATTTAAGGTAGCCACATAAATAGAATCGCCAATTCCATTGGGAGTATTATGGTTGATAGTCAGCTGAAAAGGCATATTTGTCACTCTACCTATATTAGAGATGGCGACATTCACTGTGAACGAATCCAATTCGGCAGTGATATTTTCGGGCGTGAAGAATATATCTGTATCGTCCACTTTAAAGTCTGGCAGTGGCCACGAGTTCAGGATTACAGAAGGATCTCCCTGAAGTGAAAAACTCAGGCAATGATATTTCCATCGAACAGTTGCTCCAAATGAAGTTTCTATCTCATCTATTGTTTTTTTGATATGATCTCCCACACTTCCTCCGTAATTCTCTCTGGAAAATTGCTCGTAAAACTTCCGACTAAAAACATCTAGTTGGCCGGCAAAGCCGATATCTGAAGTTGCTAAAAAGCCAATGACGCCCTTATTTTGCAGAAGTACGTATTGTTCAGATGTGCTGGTATTATTGGCACTATGAAAGTCAGCGGTATAGCAGCCATTTCCAAGAAGAAAGGGGTATCTTCCATTCCAATCAAAATTATTTGGGTCGTCTATTGATTGATCAAAGCCTGCGCTTCCTCCAGCATGGGCAAAGAAAGTCATCATAGAAGATCCCTCTTCTTCTATTAGCTGATTGATCTCGTCACTTACATTGATTTCTATTGGCAGATCTGATGTTTTTAGGAAAGTATGAACATTGGCGCCAAAACTTGAGTCTACCGCAATAGCTTCGTAATTGGATAGAAAGTTGGCAAAAGCCTGTTGCTCATTATCCGTGGTTCCCCCACCGAAGTGCATGATATTGCGCATCCATTGTGCAGGCGGTTGATTCTCAAATTCGATAAGTTTATTTAAGTACCATTGCGCCAGAGTGGGACTTAGAGCAGAAATTCTTCCGGTTCTTATCTGCGGAACCATTTCCGTACCAAATAGCTGTGCCGAAATAAGGTTATCGCTCATAGGATAGCCAACTGATGGAACCAAATTTTGCTCGTATAAGTTTGGCCTTTGCCGGTAGCCCGGAAGCTGAGCTGCATCCTGCGGTCTATTTCTATCTGCCGTTCGTACGGAATTACCCAGTAGCAATAAGTACTGTGGATCCGTTTCCCATTGCTGCAACATAAAGCGAGCAAAATTGCGCAGTGCCAAACCGCTTTTCGAAACACCGTAGCCAAATTGATCATAAAGCTCATCCACATCAACTACCACCACATTCATATTTCTATTCAGCGAATTTGAGCCAAACTCTCTGTATTCTTCATATTGGCTGGCAACAGAATTTGGCCCGGTCATAAACAAACGATGCGTAATGATCACCATAGCTGAATCTTCATGTTGATCTAGAAAGTCAGTAAAAAAACCTGATCCATTAACTGCAGAAAAGTTCTCTACTAAATTTAAAGATTCATCTGAAACGATCATGCACTCAAAGTCTAAACCGGTATCCCAGTTTTCAAGCAAAAATGGAAAGGCGTTACCAGCCTGATTGAGCTCTACGCGCTGCGGCTCACCACCAATAGTGTAAAGGCGTGGATTTGTAGCGCTAATATTTTCAATATCATACCGCGTTATGCTATTCGTATTATTGAATTGATGTGTGAAGCGAAACCCATCTTCCAGAGAAACACCTTCCAGGTCAGGTACTCTGGGATAGGCAATATTTATTCTTGAAATGGCTTGTTCATCTCTGGCCACACCCAGGCTATTAACTACTTCAAAATTTAGAGAAGTATTTTCTTCGCCGAGCGTATTGAGCGGTCTAGAAAGATTGTAATTTTCTATTCTATATCCATTATACTGTTCATTAACGAGCAGGTCATCAAATTGTGAGATTTGTATGTGGTGATCGTTTTCGTTTTCGGCACCTGGCATATCTGAAGTACCTATCAAGGTAGCCTGCACGGATGCCTGAATAGACGGGTCTCCCGTGTACACAGAAGGTGTAGGCACATCAAAAACCCGAGATAGTGATGTACTGCTAACCGGAAAACCTATTACTGCACTGGCCCAGCCTTCTCCCAACTCATAAGTACTCAAATTCACTCTGAAATTCGGATCAGATTCCGGATTGAGATAAAATTGTGGTTGAATATGATAGGCTTCGCTAAAGACCAGTTTAGAGTTAAACCAAATATAAGGTTTAGCAGAATAGTCTGATATCTGAGATTGATCTAATTCATTATATCGCAAAGGGTCTGGTCCTGGCGGATTAGAAGGTACTGGAACAGCCAAATAATACGACACTGTATCATTGTACATGCTGTAATCCGGGTTGGCATGCCAGTTTACTTCCTCAAAGAGCTGTTGTTCTTTTCTGCCGTCGTTCCCTTCGCCCAGAAACTCTATGTAATCTTCGTTTGAAGAAAATACCTGATTAAATCCCGTTTCTATGTAAATGGGAACTTCTTCTCCGAAAGCGTAAAGCCTTAGATGTGCAAGATCTTCTTCTGTGAGATTGATGTTTGCCTGATCAAATACCGAATAAGGAATCCTGTAAAGGCCATCTTCGGAAACAGGGAATTCGTAGTATCGATAGTTATTATCGTAGTCAATCCACTCATTTCCATAAGGTTGAGCCCAAACAAGAATTGAAAAAAGGCCAAGCCATAGGGTTAGAGCGAAGTGTTTCATGAGCCTTCCGACCGTTTAAATATGGTAAATCTCAATGAGAATATATTAGAATACAATCCTTCGGAATTATCACCTATATCAGTATAAGCATAGTCAAGATAAAAATTACCCAGTCTGAGTCCGATACCCAGATTTGGCTGAATGGTGACGTTTTCTGACCCATTAAAAGTTTTTATTCTTTGAATATTCCCTATACCCGCTCTTAAAAAGATCAGATTGATATAGCTGGCTTCTAAACCTATAACAGGATCAATACTGATAGGATCTCCACTTATTAAGGTATTTCTCTGACCATCAGTACTTAAAATGGCATTAATCTCTCCCTGTATAGCAAACCTATTTAAATCTTTTTTATAGGCTGCTCCCAGAATAATTTTTGGTAAAGTTATTTCTAGTCCATTCTCGGGAAGTTCGTTGCCAGTGGCAACAAAAACTTGCTCTGTTTCTTCATCGAGTGTGTAGGTCCAGGCGTTGTAGGTTGATGTGATATCTCTACCCAAGGCAGAAAATCGCCAATCGCCTTTTCTATAAGTGATTCCCAAATCAATACCAAAACCCCAGCTTTTGGCAAAGCTTCCTATTCTCCTATTCACCACCTTTACGCTACCTCCGAGCGATAGACCGGGAGTACCGAGCTTGCGCGAGTAGGAAAGAAGGAAGCCGTAATCTACAGCTGAAAATGTTGTTATCCTATCGTAGTTTAAATTACCGTCTCCATCTATAAGCTGCGTGGTATTTGGAATACCATCAACCCCAAACCTTATAACCGATAGAGCAATTGTACTCACGGAATCAATAGGCTTTGCAATGGCACCGTAATCGTATTGAGCGATACCTGCAAAATACTCTGCGTGCATTGCGGCGAGTTCCAGGTCTGCTTTAATATCGACTAGATTTGCAGGATTCCAGTAACCTGCTGTTGCATCGTTTACTGTGGCAATATTTGCCCCGGACATTCCAAGTGCCCTGGCTCCTACACCAATATTTAGAAACTCATTGCTGTACTTGGCAGTCTGAGCCTTGATTAGAAGAGTTGGAGCAAAAATTATTGCAAGAAACACCCCAGCTTTTCCCAAGCCGTTTATTTTCCACATAATCACACTAAATTAAACATCGGTAGTCAGCAATAACAATTAAACAGGTGAAAAATTGCACATTCGTTGGTTAATTTGTGCCGCATGAATTGGAAATCTCTTATTCCTAACGCTATCACCCAGAGTAATTTGCTCTGTGGGGTACTCTCCATTTATTTTGTAAGTCAGGATAGGCTTGTTTTGGCATCTCTCCTTATTCTTCTAGCCGCCTTTTTGGATTTTTTTGATGGACTTGCCGCAAGAGCTCTGAAAGTTGATGGCGACTTGGGCACTCAACTTGACTCTTTAGCAGATATTATAAGCTTCGGCTTAGCTCCTTCGTTTATCGCAGCTCACATGGCGGGTGCGTTCAACCTAAACAGCATGGATAGGCTTTACGCATTTACTCCTTTCTTAATGGCGGCCTTTGCCGCTTTCAGATTGGCTAAATTCAATATTGACACTGAGCAAAAGACCTTTTTCAAAGGTTTACCGACACCTGCAAATGCACTTTTTTGGTTGTCTCTTCCCTTAATTGATGAATATGGAAACACTGAGTCTTCACTTGTTGATCTGATTCATTTTTTCTCTAGCTCTGCCATCTTAATCTCATTATTTTCTTTGCTTATGGGAGCGCTAATGATATCGAGTTTCCCTCTTTTGGCCTTGAAGTTTAAAAGTTTTGAATGGGGTAAAAACAAGTGGAAGTATACCCTATTGATATGCAGCGCGGTTTTATTAGTCGTTTTCCATCTTGCAGCTATACCAATTATATTACTTTTGTATTTGATATTTTCATCCATCCATTTTTACAAAAGTTGATATGCAGTACCTAGCCGAAATAGATATTATGCCCCTTGAAGCGCTTCTCGATCCAGCAGGTAAAGCCGTAAGTCATAGTATGGCCACTCTGGGATTAGGTGAAATATCTAAAGTTAGAATTGGAAAGCATATTCAGCTCACATTAGAAGCAGATAGCAAAGAAGCGGCTGAACAAAAAGTTGAAGAAGCGTGCAAAAGACTGTTAGCCAATGAAATAATGGAGAAGTTTACCTTCTCTGTTACTGAATTGCAAACGGCCTAGAAAGTTTTTCTTCTTAGTTGAAAGTGCTTACCTAAGTATACTTTCCGCACCTGTTCGTCTTCGGCTAATTCTTCCGCAGTTCCAGATTTTAAAATCCCCCCTTCAAATAGGAGGTATGCTCTATCTGTGATAGACAGCGTTTCTTGCACATTGTGATCTGTAATCAAAATGCCAATATTCCGGGTCTTTAATTGCGCCACAATCGTTTGAATATCTTCAACGGCTATGGGGTCTACACCGGCAAAGGGCTCATCCAATAAAATGAAACTTGGGTCTGTGGCAAGGGCTCGGGCTATTTCCGTTCTTCTTCTTTCGCCCCCGGAAAGAAAGTCTCCACGATTTTTACGAACGTGTCCCAGTCCAAATTCTTCGATAAGTTCTTCCTGTTTCAATTGCTGCTCTTTCTTCGTGAGCTTCGACATTTCTAATACAGCCTTGATATTATCTTCCACACTCAGTTTTCTGAAAACACTTGCTTCCTGAGGGAGATATCCAACACCGAGCTGAGCTCTCTCATACATAGCCATATCAGTGATGTTCTTATTATCGAGAAAAATTTCACCTGAATTCGGCTGCACCAATCCCACAATCATGTAAAAAGTGGTTGTCTTACCTGCTCCATTTGGTCCTAAAAGGCCAACAATTTCGCCTTGACTCACTTCAACTGATACCCCTTTTACTACGGTGCGACTTTTATACTTTTTAACCAGTTTTTTCGTGCTTAATTTCATAATTAGAATTGAAAGTCAAAACCTATCAGAATAGCAAATTTTTGTGCCTCTGGTCTATCCAAATAACTTAGTCTCCAAACTGCATCTACTCTTACAAATTGGAAAATATTCTCAATACCCACATAGGCTTCCATAAAGGGTCTGGTATCGAAGGTGTATGTTCTTGCGGGAAGCTGCATTTCATCTAAATTCTTCTCAGAAAAACTACCGTATATGGCACTCACGCCAATTATTTCTCTCCACTTGAGCCTTTTAAACAAGGGAATTTTATTCAGGAACAGACCATCAAAGTGATGTTCTGCCCGAACGGCTCCGTATTGATCGCTGACAAATTCAAAAAAGTTCATCGTATTGAATGCATCGGAGTTTCGAATTATGCTTTCGTTACCAGCGTGTACAAATTGCAAAGGGTAAGGAGCCGAATTAAACGTTTTTCCTCCTTCAAGCATAAACTCAAAGTTTCCGAAAGGACCGAGTGGAACTCTGTCATTTACGGTAGCGGTAAGCTTTGTATAATTGTACTCGCTGTTTAAAAATCCGCTGAAACCAAAATCAGCTCTTACGTTCAAAATGGGCCATAAACTACCCAGGCTCACACGTTCAAACTCTCCACTTAAAAAGCGCTCCTGATAAGCGAAGCGCACGCCCACTGAAACTTCGGCTGTAGTAATAGAGTTTATATTCTTCGTTATGATCTGGTCATCTTGAAAGATAGTTTGCTGAAATTCCCATGCACCCTTAGCCTCCAGAATCATATGTCGAAATTCCAAAAGTGTTGAAAAACCCGTGAACCACTCGCGTTCTGTAAATAGCCTAAATTTCTTATTGAAAATTAAACGATCTTGAGGGTTTCGAGCGGTAAAAAACATGGCAACATGATCTCTTGGGAAAAAATTGACGTTTTGTCCGATTAACTCTAAATCCTGGCTGTAATAAACCCCTACTTTCTGTCTGGGCTTTTTAGATAGAAAATACTGGCCGCCTAACATAAATTTGCCCACTTGATCTTTGGTGCCATAAGCCGCATAACCTTCTAATAACAAGCGAGTTGAAAATTCATTACTCGTACGAAGACCAAATTTAGGACGCAGTCCTTCTACATTATTAAAGCTCAGAAATGTAAATACAGGACCTAACTCTACATTACCCTTTACTTTATAACCTTGTATTATAAAATTCACTAAGTCTACATAGGTCATAAACTTAGGATTAGATTTAAGGCTATCTACCATATTGTAAATGCCTTGCTGATCAGAACTTATTGATTCATGACGCGCACTATCCCAATATTCCTTGGCCTTTTCATTTACCTGCGATTCAACGATTACGGGCTCGGCGCCCCGGTAAAACTCTCGTTCTTTTGGATCGTTAATCTTAAAGTCTCTGTATGTAGTGAGCTTTTTCCCGTAGAACCCCATCTCGCTTTCAATGAGTGTGAAATCTGCGATCAGCTCTTCGCGTGTCAACATCCAGACTTCTTTCTCAACTTCGTCATACCTGTGGTGAACGCGGAGGTCTGTTATGAAATTTATATTCGCTGACCTCAGAATCTCAGCATCAATTTCCTTTAAAGCATAAGTAGTATCGTTTACCCAAAAATGACCTTTGAAAACCAGTTCGGCTTCATTCTTTGGTGTGAAATCAAGCCTGTAACACCATTTTGAATCTATGAACATGCTATCTACCAGGTCATATTCGTAGAAAGAACGACCATAATTGGAGATAGGACTAATAAAGTTTTTACCGAAAATACCCAGTGAGTTCTCATAAACATTTATGTCCTGATACATTTGCCCCAAAAACTGGGTCATACTTTCGTTATTGATTCCCGAAACTTTAGAAGCACGAACAATTTCTTTTTTCCCTTTCGGTTCTCTCATGTAGTAGTAATCAGAAACCGTTTCGGTAATAAAAAAGGGAAGGGAAACCTTAGCCTTACTAGAATCAATATAATCGAAAATGAAATCAAATTCTTTAAAGATCTTCCTCTCGGTAAACTTTTCGCTCAGGTTATTTAAGTCAAACTGAATTCTATTGTAAGTCTCATATTCGTAAGCATCGAGCTTTGCCCTATTGTTAATAGGCTTATTTCTCATTATCCGCCTAAGAATAACGAGTGCAGGATCTTCAAAATCCTGAGCATTTACTACCACTTCCTTCAGGGCAAAAGAGCCCGTTTCTAAGAAAATATCGATGCTTTGTTCCACATCTTTCTCTACCTTATATGCCTTGGGCTTGTACCCAATAAATGAAGCCAGAATGGAATCTGTGGCATAGTAAGTCTCAATATTATAGTTGCCTTCAATATCAGTTGTTGTTCCTATTTTGCTATTCTTGAACGCAACATTTACAAAGGGCAATGGCTCTTTGGTTTCGGCATCATACACCGTGCCGCTCACCACCGTTTTCTGCCCCGAGACACGAAAAACAGAAAAGGCCACCAAAACAATCAATAAAACCAGCTTCAGCAGAGAATTTAGATGTACTGATCCTGTCATAAAATCTGATCGTTCAATAATGGGTTTAACCGCAAGATTGTATTACTCATTCATGGTCTCTATATCCGATTTTCTCTCAATAGACTTCGCAATTTGAATGCTTATCTCATAGAGAACCAATAGAGGTAAAGATACCAAAATCTGACTCGTAACATCAGGAGGTGTGATAATTGCGGAAAGAACCAAAACCGCCACAATTGCGTGCTTTCGATAGGTTTTCAAGAATTGCGGAGTAACCAATCCAACCTTAGCCAAAAAGTATATTACAACAGGTAATTGAAACACAATTCCACTAGATAAGGTGGTAGTAGTTACTGTTGTAATGAACGAATTAAGAGAAATAATATTTTGGACCTGATCGCTCACAGTGTACCCCCCTAAAAACTGAACAGATAATGGAGCGATTAAAAAATATCCGAATAAAATTCCAGTTAGAAATAAAACCGAAGTAAAGAATACAACCCCACGCGCCATCTTGGCTTCTTTACTTCTCAATCCGGGTAAAATAAACTTCCATAATTGATAAAACACGAAAGGAAAAGAGACAACAAGTCCTGCAACAATAGAAACTACGATGTGGCTCGTAAATTGGCCACTCATCTTAATATTTTGGAGCGAAAAATCAGATGTAACGCACAAGCCGTCTTCAAAGCCTATTTTTTGGGAAATAGAGCAAAACACCCGATAGGTAATGAAGGAAGCGCGCTTTGGAGCAAGGATAATTTCGTCAAAAACGAAACCTTTAAAGATAAATGCAGCAGTAGCGACGACAAAAATGGCGATTGCAGCTTTTACCAACCGCCAACGCAGCTCTTCAAGGTGCTGTAAAAACGACATTTGATTAGGGTCGTTCATGATCTAATTGTACTTGATAAAACTTGCAAAACTAACACATTTAAGGGTGGAATTTCGTTTCAATCAGAACGGTCTTTGACAAGAGATGTTGACCAGGCAAAACTCACTCTAAATAGTTCAGAATTTTGTGAACATTAATTGATTATATCGCGTATTGTAGTATATTAATGCTACGAATTATCTAGCCGGCAGATTCTTCTAGCCGGCAGATTGTTTTAGAAGTATAACATTGTAATGATAATCGACACCCTAACGCCGAAAGAGGCGCTCTCGAAATACTTCGGTTTTTCGAATTTCAAAGGAGAGCAAGAAAAAATCGTTGAAAGTATTTTGGGCGGCAAAAACACCTTTGTGATCATGCCAACCGGAGGTGGTAAATCTCTTTGCTACCAATTACCTGCCCTTATGAAGTCAGGCACAGCCATTGTGGTTTCTCCTCTTATAGCACTTATGAAAAATCAAGTAGATGCTATACGCGGACTTAGCGAAAACGAAGGCATTGCTCACTTTCTGAATTCTTCTTTGAATAAAACAGAGATTGCGCGAGTAATGACTGATGTGCGCAATGGAGTGACAAAGCTTCTTTACATGGCACCTGAAAGTCTTACCAAACAAGACTATATTGACTTCCTTCGCGAATCAGACATTTCTTTTTTTGCCATTGACGAGGCGCACTGCATCTCAGAATGGGGACACGATTTCAGACCTGAATACCGGCGGCTAAGAAATATTATAGAAGAGATTAAGTACGCTCCAATAATTGCTCTTACAGCCACGGCTACAGAAAAAGTTCAGCAGGACATAATGAAGAATTTGGGCATGACAGATGCCAAAATATTCAAAGCCAGTTTTAATCGGTCAAACCTTTATTATGAAGTGCGACCAAAAAAGAATGTGACTGCGGAGATTATCAAATTTGTTCGCTCAAAAGAAGGCAAGTCAGGAATTGTATATTGTCTGAGCCGAAAAAAGGTTGAAGAAGTTGCAGAATCATTAAAAGTGAATGGAATCAAAGCCCTACCCTATCACGCGGGAATGGAGGCTTCAGTTAGAAGCAATCACCAGGATGCTTTCTTGAATGAAGACGTTGATGTAATTGTAGCTACCATTGCCTTCGGTATGGGAATAGACAAGCCTGACGTGCGCTTCGTTGTTCATCACGATATTCCGAAAAGTATAGAGAGTTATTACCAGGAAACAGGTAGAGCCGGCCGAGATGGTGGCGAAGGTCATTGCTTATCTTTTTACTCTTATAAGGATATAGAGAAACTTGAAAAATTCCTTCAGGGTAAACACATTTCTGAAATGGAAATAGGAAGGCAATTGCTTCAGGAAATAGTTTCTTACGCCGAGACAAGCATGTGTAGAAGAAAATTCGTTTTGCACTATTTCGGAGAGTATTTTGATGCGGAAAATTGCTCTGAGATGTGCGACAATTGCCGGCACCCTAAAGAACAATACGAAGGGAAGGAGTATATGGAGACGCTTCTCAATACCGTGGTTGAATCAAAACAAAGACATAAGGCAAAACACCTTATAAATATTCTAGTTGGAAACGATACTCCCGAAATTAAGACCTATAAGGATGACGAGCTAGATAGCTTTGGTTCTGGGAAGGATCAAGACAGCACACTTTGGAATGCCGTAATAAGGCAAGCTGTCGTTCAAAACCTCCTTAAAAAGGAAATAGAATCTTATGGAACCCTTCATTTAACTGAAGCAGGAGAAGCATTTTTAAAGAAACCCACTTCGATTAAACTGATTAAGGAAAATGACTACAGCGATGTAGATGATGCGAATGAAAGTTACGGGCGAGGCGGAGGAAAAGCGGCCGCAGATGAATCGCTTTACAAAATGCTGAAAGCACTCAGAGATCAGGAGAGCAAGAAAAAATCTCTACCGGGATACGTTATTTTTCAGGATCCTTCTATCGAAGAAATGGCCACGCAATATCCCATTACCATGGAAGAGCTCACCCAAATCGTGGGTGTAGGTATGGGCAAGGCCAGGAAGTTCGGCAAACCCTTTATTGATTTAATCAAAAGATACGTCGATGAAAACGAAATAGATCGGGCTCAAGACCTGGTCGTAAAGTCTGTCGTGAATAAAAGCGGACTCAAAGTGCATATAATCCAAAACATTGACAGGAAATTGCCACTAGACGATATTGCAGATGCAAAGGGTAAAGATCTGGAACATGTTATAACTGAAATAGAAGCTATTGTAAATGCCGGAACTAAAATCAATATTGATTATTACATCAATGACATTTTAGATGAAGAAGACCAGGAAGATATTTACGACTATTTCATGGAATCTAACTCCGACGATATTCAGGAAGCCTATGAAGAGTTCGATGGCGACTTTTCTGAAGAGCAACTTAGACTAATGCGGGTAAAATTTATGAGTGAGGTAGCCAACTAAAATTCTTCCAGTGCCCGCGCTGCAAAAGTGCTCATCAAGCAGGTTCCTATAACCAAAGCATCTTCATCAACATCAAATTTACTGGTATGAAGAGGAGCTCCTACTCCTGCTGCCTTATTTGAAGTGCCCAATCTGTAGAAACAGGCTGGAACTTCTTGTGCGAAATAAGCAAAATCTTCTGCAGTCATTCGTATGGGTAAGTCGTGTACTTTATCTTCTCCCAAAACTTCTACAGCTTTTAATTTAGCCCATGAAGTCACATCCGGATCGTTTACCAGGCAAGGGTAGCCTTTCCTTATTTCAATGTCGATATCTCCACCCATTGACTTGCATAAGTTCGATGCAAGAAGTTCAATTTCCTTATGCATCCGGTTCCTCCATCCTTCGTTCACTGTTCGCATGGTTCCTTCAAGATGAACTTGATCTGGAATTATGTTTGTAGCACCATTTGCTTCTACCTTTCCAATAGATAAAACCGTGGGCATATCAGCCCTGGCTCTTCGGCTAACCATCTGTTGAAGTGCCACAATGAGATGTGAAGCAATTAAAACAGGATCAATACAAGTATGCGGTAATGCTGCATGTCCTCCCTTACCTTTTACAGTAAAATAAAGCTCATCGGCAGAAGCCATGTACATTCCTTCTTTGAACCCAACGTGACCCACTTCCATATCTGGGAACACATGTTGACCAAAAATAAGCTGAATGTCAGGGTTTTTGAGAATGCCGTCTTTAATCATCAGAGAAGCTCCTCCTGGAATTCTTTCTTCCGCCGGTTGAAAGATCAACTGAACCAAGCCATTCAGATCGCTTTCCATTGACTTCAAAACAGAAGCTGCGCCGAGCAAACAGGTAGTGTGCACATCATGCCCACAAGCATGCATAACGCCTTTATTTTTGGATGCGTAAGGCACATCGTTTTCTTCCAGAATGGGTAAAGCATCCATATCGCCGCGCAAAGCCACAACCTTACCACCCTGTGTTCCTATGGAAGCTACTATGCCATTGCCTCCGATTTGTCCAACATGAGAAATACCCATTTCATCTAACTTTTTTGAAATGAATCGAGCTGTTTCATCTTCTTGATATGAAAGCTCAGGATGCGCATGCAAGTGTCGGCGAATAGCTACCAATTCTTCTTTTCTATTCGTGGCTAAAGAATGAAAAACATTAGTCTCTGGCATATCTGATAACAATATATTCGGTGAGAAGGCTGATTTTGGATCTATAGCACAATACTGCCAATTGGAAACATTTTCTGACCTTTCTTAAAAATCTAAAGCTAAGGAGAAATAAAAAACATTATCGAGGACTACCCCATCGTCAACTCCCCATGCCCAATCTACTCGTACAAAGTATCCAAGCAGCCTACTTCTCAAGCCAAACCCGTATCCATAAACAACCGGATCGCGATTATTTCTCACTTCAATAGTAAGATTACCGGTTTGAGTAATTGTATTGTTAAAAGAGTTTTCGTCAGAATATGGCGAAGGCCCCGTCCAGGCTGAGCCAATATCACCAAAGCCTATAATCTGAAAATTTTCAAGAAAATCGCTTTTTAATGGCTGTTTAAAGAAATATGAGAATACGGGCCATCTGAGCTCAGAATTGATAACGGCAAAGCTGTTACCATTCCTAGAATTGGCAAAAAACCCACGCATAGGGGTACCAATAGTTTGATAGGCATATGGTTGTTCGGGGTCTAAGGGAACTGAAGTATCCGATCTGGGGAACATCCAATTATCAACTCCACCTAGCAAAAAGGCTACTCTTCTTGCGCCTAGTGCCGTACTCCAACCAACCCGATTTGCCCAAATTAAATTTCTATGCAATCTGAGATAGTGACGCGCATCCAGACCCATTGTAATCATATCGGTTCCGAAGTCCGTTGGGTCTTGCCAGTACTCTCCCCAAACTTTCCACCTCATTCCTCTTCTTAAATTCAAGCCCATATTCAAGGTGTTGTCAAAAACGAATTCGGCTTTTAATCCTGCAAAATGATCATATGCAGGAGGTATTGCGGAGCTCAATTGATCAGTTGCAAGCGCGTTGGCCTGATCAAACCTGTAAAGTGCACTACCTCTTATGCTGAATACCTCGTTTACGGGATAAGACATTCTGTATGCAAGAGAATATGTTACAGCTTCTATAGGATAGTTTTCAAAGCCTTCAAACCTCAATCTTTCCTGAAATCTTGTGATACGAAGACGCTTGTCAATTCTTTTTGAAAGATCTTCGCCCATTAGCATGAAGGTATTGCTATTCAGATTTCCTGCGAGTCTGAAACCACCCATGATTTTATAATCTTCAAATAAATCAGTAGTACCATAAGATATTAATCCACTAAGGCCAGGGTTTACATTATCAGGACTTGATAAGTTCTGATAAAAATCGGTCATGAATGTGTTATCTAGCTGAGTAACAATTTGATCTGATGTAAAATTGACATTGTAGTTTCTAGCACCGGGTAATGCTATGCTGTCTAAAACAGAAATACCCAGGGGTGAATTCTCTGCGAGTTGTTCTTCAGCCGATTGTTCTTCTTGTGTTTCGGTAATTACAATAGTTTCTCTTTCATAACTGAAGTCTTTCTCTCCTTCAAATTGATATCGGTCTATATCAATTTCATTTTCTTCAGCGCCTTCTTCTCCCGGTTGATCTATTCTTATCGCGGGAACAGTAATAATGTCATCATCATCTGCTAAATTGAGTTGTCCTAGTTCATCGCCTGATCCGAACTTAGGATTTTTAAGAGCAGCTGGATCGAGGTTATCATCCCTGAAGTTACCCACATAGAACTTGTAGTCTCCGTCATCAAAAGTCATGAATCCGTAAGCTCCGCTTGAGGGCACCGCCGAATAATTTAATACATTCGTTTCATAATTAGTTAATGCCTGAGCTACAGTATAGTACCTGTAGTGCACGGTGGTATCAATTCTACTTATCGTGCTATCATAAGTTGCAACATACCTGTTATATGTTCCTTCATATCTAGCTCTGAAAGTATACCTAACAGAATCATATTGATACGGATCAAGTTCAATTAAAGCCGGAGTATCAGTTATTCTTTCAAGGTATGGCGAACGCGTTTTTAGATTATATGCGAAAACGTCTCTGTTCTCCCGAAAAATATTGTCTTCCACATTTGTGCGCAAGGTATCGTCTGGACGGTTAGATGTAAAGATTATTTGCTCGCCATCTTTTGAAAAGCTGGGATCAAAATCACCGTAAACATCATTGGTTATTTGTTCCTGTCTGTTACCAATATTGTAATATAGATATAGATCTGTTTGCCCATTGTTTACGCCGGAAAAGATTATTTGCTGACCATTTGGGCTGTACTCCATCGAGAGTATTTTGTCAAGACGAAAAATATCTCGCTTCTGGTGCTTTTTGTCATCCAGATTATAGGTGTGTAGAATCAATCGGTCACGCCATTCCTGAACGAAACTCAGAGCTCTGCCGCTAGGGTGCCAGGCAATGATAGGGAAAGTGTAATCGGTTATTCTGTTTAACTTATGCTCTGCCTTTATGAGTTTTTTCTTTTTGTCTTTTACGGTATCGTAGAGATAAACTCTGTATTGACCCATGATATTACTTGCATAGGCAGCATATCTGCCATCTGGACTTACTTCGAACTGCGTATAAACTCTATTCTTTTTTGATTTTATTTCCAGATTATCAACATCTACTTCACGCTTTATTTGCGACTGAACAGCATACTCGCCGTGATAATAAGCATTGAATTCTTTAATTATTGAGTCTAAAGATTTTCCCAAGACAAATAGAAACCCACTTTCAACATTTCTACTCACTCTAGACATATAGAGAATATTAGGGATTATATTCTCTCCGTATTTTAATGCGATATACCGCCAAAGAGCATACCCTGCTACATTGGCTTCCCTGTTTTCAAGGCGATTGATCTTTTGATATTTACCACTCAAAACACCATATCGTATCATGCTTTCTGTATCGCGCTCAAGGTCTTTTGATGCGTACATAATTAGACCTTCGATATACCAGTCAGGTAAGTTCAACAGAGTAGAACTCTTTATTACGTCTCTCCAATTGCCTCCGTAAAGAATACTGTTTATTAGAACCCGAGCAATTCCATCCTTAATCTGTCTTTCAAATTTTATGTAATCGCCTTCAAAGTAGACAAAGACTTTGGAGCCTACAATCCGCGTTGTACCACCAATATTAAATTGATCATCGCCTGTTATACCAATATTACTTTGCTTAAAATCTGATTGAGTATTGTAAACGATAAACTGAACTTTATCGCTGAAAGAATAGTCTAAAAGATCTTCCATCTCTTCCATGTTCTTCCGTACAACCTTACTTGTAAATTTGGCCAAATCCTGCCCGCCTTCGTAGAAATAGGTGTCAAATTCCTTAAATCTATATTTCTGCCAAAGGAAATCACGGTATTGGACACGATTCTTACCAAACTCATTCTGTGAGCCCTGATAGAACTGACCAAAAGAATACGTAGAGATCAGCGTGAAAACACCAATCAATCCAATACAAAATCTGAATACCATAAGTAACCTGGTAAAGTTAACCAAATTGATGTTTAAAAGTGCATCATTCTAAGCCACTCAAAATGGTTATATCTATAACAGTACAATTCTATGATTCCCTACTTTTATGCCGAATAATTCTAATATGGTTCACGTAAAAAAATTTACTTTCAATCCTTTTCAGGAAAACACTTATGTAGTTAGCAATGAGTCAAAGTCTTGCTTTATAGTTGACCCTGGCTGCTATACAACTGAAGAAGAAAAAGCTCTCAAGGAATATATTATTCAAAATGATCTAAAGCCAGAGGCCTTAATAAACACCCATTGCCATATAGATCATGTTTTCGGGAATAAGTTTATTTACGATGAGTTTGAATTAAGTCCTGTCATTCACGAAGATGAGAAACCGGTTTTGCACTCAGTCCCTCAGGTTGCCAGGCTTTACGGCTTAAATTATTCGGATTCGCCAACACCGAGATTCTATGAAGGCCAATCAATGTCTTTGCTAGGTATGGAGTGGAAAATAATATTCGCTCCAGGACACAGTCCGGGTCATGTAATTCTTTACCTGGAAGAAGATGGAATTCTTCTGGCCGGAGATGTAATTTTCAAGATGAGCATAGGGAGAACAGATCTTCCCGGAGGGAATCACCAGGACTTAATTAGAAACATTAAGGAGAAGGTTTTTACACTTCCCGAAGGAACTCGAATTTTACCCGGGCATATGGAAGAAACAACTGTGGGTTTTGAAAAAGCTCACAACCCTTTTTTCTAGATCTTACCAGGGTCTCTTTGTACCAGCCATACCAAAAAGGGTTTCATTGCGCTTCCGCTTTCCCTTTTTTGTTGGACATTTTCTGTCGGGCTTTTTATCGAGCACCAGAAGAGTAAGTCTAAAAATCAAAGGCCTGTAGCGAGATCTGAATACGGCGAGCGTAGATTTCATATCATCGTATTCATAAAAAGTAAGGATCGGAGTTTCTACACTGGGTATCAAAATCATATTTCTCGTTAACGGAAAACCGATACCTATTTTGTAGTGCGCCTGAAAAATAAATCGATTGGGATAATTCTGCTGCATGGGCATTCCCTGTGTATCATAATCTCTTGTATTCTGCACACGAAAATCTCCATTAATTCCCAGTGTATTTCTTAGAAAGATATCCTTTGTTAATTTTTTAGCATTAGTTGCAGCAAAGCTTGCCGTAGCGTAAGTATGTCTGAAAATACCACCACCAGATAATACATAAGGAGTTGATCTGTCGGGATCGTCCAGTGTAGCTTCAAATTCTTCTGCTCCCTGCAGAAGCTTTACTCCTAAAGAAAAGTCAACAAAGGAAATTAACCTCGAATTCTCTATGGCGTAGAATCGACCTATTTCTAAACCAATAGCTGTTTTACCTTTTGTGTTGTAGTCAATATCAAAAACGCTGTCTGAAGCAACAAAGAGTCTATCCGTTGGCTCCTTAAACTCACCCAGTGTCTGGGTTACAGAAGGCTTGAATATCCAGCCCTTTTTTTCATATTCGCCAAATCTGGGGAAAATATCTTCTTGTTTTTGGTATTGAGCCTGAGCTGCCATACCAATAAGCAAGGGGAGTAAAATGAATACAAATCTCATGCAGGTAGTTTTGAAACAAGTCAGCTTGTTTCTAAAATACGCGAAAAAGGCAAAATTGTTACCCCATCAAAGCATTTTCATTATTGCGTTTTCAACATCTGAACTATCCCATCTGGAGCCAATATTCTCCATAGACATGATTTTTTCCATGATCTTATCGTGCTCTATACCTTTCTTAAGAGCTTCGTCATAAGGAATATGGCTAAAAGTTACCTGAGAATACAGCGGCATCCACTTATCAGGATATTTCTCGTAGAACCTATTTTCAATCTTCTTTCGAAGAATAAAATCGGGGTCGGCCACCAAATCGCGCATTTCTATATAATTCCGAAGCGCCAGCTCTGCTATGGCATCTGCATCGGGCTTTCGCGATTCTTGAAATTCGGGAAGAATTTTCTCCCAATCGTGATCGTGCTTTTCAATCAATTCGTCCAGCACAGAACAATCTTCAAAGCCAGAGTTCATGCCCTGTCCGTAAAATGGAACAATTGCATGGGAAGCATCTCCCATTAATGTGGTTTTGTGCTTTACCCAAGGGAAGCACCTGATAATAACAAGGTCAGATAGCGGATGAGAGCGATAATCTTCAACCAAATTAGGCATGATATCGTAAAAATCTCTGAACTGCTCCTTAAAAAAGCGATCAACCGCTTCATCGCTTTCAAGCGATGCAAAAGAGTTCTTGCCTTCGTAAGGCATAAATAGTGTACAGGTAAAGCTGCCATCTAGATTGGGCAAGGCTATTAACATGTATTGCCCACGCGGCCAGATATGTAAAGCATTCTTATCCAACCTGTAAGAACCATCTTTATTAGCAGGGAGCAGTAGCTCTCTATAACCATGTGGTATGTACTCCTGCTGGTAATTAAAACGAGGAGTTTTCTGCATACTAGCGCGCACGGCGGAGAATGCTCCGTCTGTTCCAAAAATTAAATCAGCTTTTACACTCCTCTTCTCTCCTGTTTCATAATGAACGAAATGCGCTTCACTTTTATCAAAATCCACGTCTTCGCACTTCCAATTGAAATGTAATTTTACTCCGAAATTAGATTCGGCTTGTTCTAATAAGCAGGAGTTTAGCTCCCCTCTGGAAACCGAATAAATGGCCTGACCTTCTTTTCCATAAGGCTGGAAGGAGAGCTCTCCGTCAATGCCGTGTATCTTTCTTCCGTGCATTGGAATGGCAATCTCTTCAACCCTTTCTTTAATGCCCACCATTTCAACAGCCTTCCAACCACGGGTACTTAAAGCCAGATTGATACTCTTACCCGCAGATATTTCCGCTGTTCTGATATCATTTCTTCTCTCATATACTTCTACTTCATAGCCTTTTCTGGAAAGATTGGCAGCTTGAAGCGATCCTACCAGTCCTCCGCCAATTACTAATGCCTTTTTCATTGAATCAATATTTTTTGAGTGCTTCGTTCAACAGGTTTGCAAAGTGATAACAATCCATGTAAGAATTGTACAAGGGTACTGCAGCTATTCTAATGACATTTGGTTCTCTCCAATCTGCAAAAACTCCATTCGTTTGCAGGTAATCAAAAAGCTCCTTGCCGTAGCCATGTGTGAGCAAGCTCAACTGGCAGCCCCTATTTTCAGGTTCGGAAGGCGTGATAATTTCCAGCTTGGCTCCGTTTTCTGCAGATACAGCCTTTACCAACTTTTCTAAGAATGCAGTTAACTTGAGACTTTTGGCCCTCAACTTTGCCATTCCTACTTCCTTAAATATTTCAAGCGAGGCCAAATGCGGTGCCATGGCCAAAACAGGTGCATTACTGAGCTGCCATCCTTCAGCTCCGGGAATGGGATCAAAACCGGGTTCCATTTTAAATCGCTCTTTCTTATTATGCCCCCACCACCCTGCAAATCGCGGCAATTCAGGGCTTTTTGAATGTTTTTCGTGAATGAAAATTCCCGATATACTTCCAGGCCCGCTATTTAGGTATTTATAGGTGCACCATGCGGCAAAATCTACTCCCCACTCGTGTAAGTTCAAGGGCACATTACCCGCCGCATGTGCTAAGTCAAACCCTACTGTAATTCCGCATTCATGGCACTTAGCAGCTATTCGCTTCATATCGAACAGTTGCCCGGTGTAATAGTTCACTCCACCCATGAACACCAGTGCTAATTCATCTTTGTATTCTTCAATAGCCAGTTCAATATCCTCCTCGCGCAAAGTGTGCTCACCTTCTCTCGGGTATAATTCAATGATAGCATCTTCGGGTTCATGCCCATGAAATTTCACCTGAGATTCCAGTGCGTATTGATCGCTTGGAAAAGCTTTTCCTTCGCAAAGTATTTTGAACCGGAACTCTCTGGGCCTGTAGAAACTCACCATCAAAAAATGGAGATTGGCCGTGAGCCCATTCATATGCACCACCTCACCTTTTCCCGCCCCTACCAGCTCAGCACCTGTTTCCATTAGAAGCTCGTGGTAGCTGTACCAGGGGTGGCGAGCGTGAAAATGGCCTTCCACACCGTATTTAGCCCAGTCTTCTAATTCAATATTGATGAAATCTCTGACATTTTTTGGTTGAAGGCCCAGGGAATTTCCCACTAAGTATATGCAATGATCTGCTTCCGTAGTCGGAAAAAAGAACTTTTCTCGATAGCTTTTTAAGTCATCATCTTTGTCCAGATTCTGAGCTTCTTCTTTATAGTTAACTAAATTCAATGTGCGCTGTTAAATTTGCAGCCGAAATTAGGCATTTCAGAAAACACTTATAGATTACTAATATGAAAAGAGATAAATCCAACGCATTGTTCCAAAAAGCACTAAAACTTTTTCCCGGGGGAGTGAATAGCCCTGTGAGGGCCTTTAAGGCTGTTGGAGGAAACCCACTTTTCATAGACAAGGCCGAAGGTCCTTACCTGGTGGATGCAGATGGAAACAGTTTCCTCGATTTTTGCTGTTCATATGGACCATTGATTTTAGGACACGCCCCTAAAGAAGTTGTCTCTGCAATTTGCGAAACTGCTGCCAATGGAACTTCCTATGGCGCCCCAACGAATTTGGAAAATGAACTTGCCGAGCTCATCATTTCTAACCACTCGTTCATCGATAAAATCAGATTTGTTAACTCCGGTACTGAAGCAGCCATGTCTGCCATTAGGCTGGCCCGCGGCTTTACCGGCCGAAACAAAATCGTAAAATTTGAAGGCTGTTATCACGGTCATGTTGATGCTCTGCTTGTTAAGGCGGGGAGTGGTTTGGCAACGCTTGGTACTTCTTCATCTGCGGGAATTCCCGAAGCTTATGCCAGTGAAACTATCGTTCTACCGCTAAATAATAAAGATGCAGTAGAAGAAGCGGTTCGGAAATACAAAGACGATATAGCCTGTATAGCCATAGAGCCCATTCCGGCCAATAATGGTCTGCTCATACAGGGGAAAGAGTTTTTGCAGTTTTTACGCGACGTTTGCGATAGAGAAAAGATACCCTTGTTCTTTGATGAAGTGATTTCAGGGTTCCGTGTGGGCTTCGAAGGAGCTGCAGGCTATTACGGAATCAAACCTGATTTGCTGGCTTTTGGGAAGATCATAGGCGGTGGCCTACCAGTTGGAGCTTACGCCGCGCGCAGCGAAATAATGGATTGTGTAGCACCTGATGGACCTGTTTACCAGGCCGGAACACTGAGCGGTAACCCCGTAGCAATGGCAGCCGGTAAAGCTCAGATAGCGGCTTGTTTGAAAGAAGGTTTCTACGAAGAACAAGAAGAGAAGACTTCATTCTTCGCATCTCTTGTTAACGATTACGCAAGGCTGAACAACTACAAATTCAAGGTATTTCATATTGCGTCTATTTTCTGGGTATCCTTTACTGAAAGAGAAAAAGTTACGGCTAGCGATCAAATTGACGATGAAAGCATGAGTCTCTTCAAAGAGCTCCATGCCAGACTTTTGGAAAAGGGTATCTATATCGGACCATCGGGATTCGAAGTGGGCTTTATCTCAAGAGCTCATACCCGTAAAAACCTTGAAATGGCTGCTCAGGCATTTAATGAAGTCCTGGACTCCATTTTCAAATAAAATAAGAAAGCAAGTAGAGCACTGCCTGAAGGGCTATTAGACCATCAATTTTCACCAGGTAGAATTCCATTGGTTGAATTTTTTTTGAACGCTCGATTAAATTCAGACCCAGGAGGACGACAAACATCTGGGTAAAGACAATTTCAATATCGAAAAAACCTAGAAGGAAATTAATGCCGGTAGCGAAAAAGGAAATCCAAAGAGCAGATTTGGCAATTTTAATAGATCGTTCTATGCCCAAAATCATGGGGATTGTCTTTTGCTCTTTCGCATCTACCTTTAAATCTCTAATATCAAAAGGAATTGTTAAAGCAAAAACGAAAGCTCCCTGTTGAAGAATAAATACAAGCCTGGTAGCAAATAGACTTCCCGTCTCAAAGGCATTTAACTCACTTAAAGGCACCAGGCAGACTACAATAATCCAAACCGTCAGGATGACCCAGATTTTTAGATAGGGTATTTCCCTGAGCGTTTTCCTGGTATTTTTACAGGGAATAACCGGAACCGCGTAGAGCAAAGATAGGGCACCAGCCAGACCTAAAAAGACGACCTGTACAGAAGACAATAGAAAGGCAAGCACAATAATTATTATAGCCGAAATAATCAGCATTGTGATTTTCCAAATCGGAATTTTTTCAACAGAAGAATCAAGACCAAAGAGCCTCTGAATTGTGTAGGTAAAGAAGGTAGCAAAGACCACTTCAACACCGAGAACAAAATTTATAGGGTGATGGTAAATTGCGTAAACCGAGATGGTTGCAAGACTGGCTGTAAAGGATATAAGAATGTTATGATTTGCTGCCTTGCTCAGAAGAGCTCCCAACTCCCTGCGCATGTTAGCGATTATTATCTACAATGAGAAAAGCCACAATTCCGAGCACAGTACCAATTGCACTTCCCTTTAGAGCCTGAATGGCATGGGTAGTACGCGCTTGTTTTTCGTAGCCCAGGGCGTAATTTTCATTCCCTACATAAGACTTATCTGAAATGTGGTCTTCCCTAATTTTTATAATAGGTATTTGTGTGCCAAGCGTAAAGACAGCCGGCACAGCTACAGACCAAACACTAGATTCTAACAGGTAACCACTGATACCCCCGACAAGCAAGCCTGAATAAAACCAGACATTTCCGCTCACTCCATAGCGGGCATCTCGTTCACCCTGAATAAAGGCTCCCATCTCTTCACGAGTCAAAAAGTTCCCCTTAAGCTCATCTTGAAAATAGTAATATTCCCTGCTGCCGCCAGGGTACTCCACAGCATAAAGATCTGCACGATCGGCAGAGCCCTGCTTTAAAACAACCGGAATAGTGCCAGCTTTTTGTGATTGAAAACCTTCAGTAAAAACCAGATCTCTCTTTCGGGCTTCCCTGATCTTTATTCGTTCCTTTTTAAAAAAGTTCTTGTCATATTCAAAAGTTACCGGAACGCTGGTACTATCATTTACATTGTAAATCTCAAGTACTTTACCATTCAAAAAAAGGAGCTTAGCAGGTTCTTGGGCCAGGCTAAGCTCGGCTACAAAAAGGAATAGAACGGAAAGACGCAACATATTCAACATCGGTTCAAATATACCCATGATGAGCAATTAATATTTGAGTGAATAAAGTTTCTTTCAAACTACAAAACCATAAGGTGAAAGAACTGTTTTCATACGTATATTTGCAGACCCAAAAAGAAGGTAATTATGCCATTGAGAAATTTTCCTAAAAGACACATCGGACCAAGAGAAGCTGACGTAAAAGAGATGTTGAAGGTTATTGGACTTGATACCCTCGATGAACTCGTAGATAAAACGGTTCCGCCTGAGATAAGATTAAAGAAAGAATTAGACTTAAGAACTTCCAGGAGTGAGCACTGGTACCTTCGTGAGTTAGAAGAGCTTTCTCAAAAAAATCAGGTTTTTAGAAGTTATATCGGCAAAGGCTATTTCAATACAATCGTACCCCCTGCTATTCAGCGAAATGTACTTGAAAATCCAGGATGGTATACTGCCTACACCCCTTACCAGGCCGAAATTGCTCAAGGTAGACTGGAAGCTTTGATCAATTTTCAGACGATGGTTACTGATCTGACCAAAATGGAAATTGCTACTGCCTCTCTTCTGGATGAAGCCACCGCTGCGGCTGAGGCCATGTCAATGTTTTTTGCCCTTAGGAGCAGACAGGCCAAAAAAGACAATGTATGCCAGTTTTTTGTTTCGGATAAATGCTTTCAGCAGACAATTGACGTTCTTAAAACTCGGGCCGAGCCATTGGGAATTGATCTTATAATTGGAGATTACAAAGACTTCGACCTGAGTAACAATATCTTCGGAGCGATCTTACAATATCCTGATACCAACGGAAATGTAGTTGATTACCGGGTATTTGTTGAACGAGCGCATCAAAACGATGTAAAAGTTGCCGTAGCTGCAGACCTAATGAGTTTGGCATTGTTAACTCCTCCAGGCGAGTGGGGTGCTGACTGTGTAATCGGCAGTTCTCAAAGGTTTGGTGTACCTATGGGGTTCGGGGGTCCACATGCCGCGTTTTTCGCTACACGAGAAGACTATAAAAGACATATACCCGGAAGAATTGTTGGAGTTTCAACAGACAGGCATGGTAAGAAAGGCTTTCGACTTGCCCTTCAAACACGCGAACAGCATATTAGACGAGACAAGGCCACGTCAAATATTTGCACCGCTCAGGCTCTACTTGCCGTTATGGCTTCCATGTATGCCGTGTACCACGGACCCAACGGCATCAAGATCATTGCAGATGACATCCATCGCAAAACCTGCAAACTAGCTAAAGCTTTAAAAGACCTGGGCTATTCCATTGCGAATGAAGTGTATTTTGATACGCTGGATGTAATTCTTCCAGAAGGAGTTACTAAGGTAAATATTGAAGAGATTGCAACTGAGTACAAAATCAATCTTCACTTCCATTACACCAATCAGGTAGGTATATCTCTGGATGAAACGGTAAGCAGAAAAGATTTTGATGATTTGGTAGAAATCTTCAACCGAGCTATTGGGAGAGAAGATGTAATAGACATTCCCGACTCTTTTGATTCGCCTATAAAAGACTTCTTTAAACGAGAGTCTGCGTATTTAGAGCATCCGGTTTTCAACTCATTCCACAGCGAAACAGAAATGATGCGCTATATAAAGCGCCTTGAGAATAAAGATCTTTCGCTTACCCACAGCATGATTCCACTGGGATCTTGCACGATGAAATTAAACGCAGCCAGCGAACTCATGCCAATTACCTGGCCAGAGTGGGCTAATATTCATCCATTTGCACCCTACTCGCAGACGGCTGGTTACCGCGACATGTTTGAAGAGTTGAAAAAAATGCTGAGTGAAATAACCGGGTTTGCAGGCGTATCGCTCCAGCCTAACTCAGGAGCTCAGGGCGAGTTTGCCGGCTTGATGGTTATCAGGAATTACCACCTTAGCCGCGGAGAAAGCCAGAGAAACGTAGTACTTATACCGAGCAGTGCGCACGGCACAAACCCCGCTAGCGCTGTAATGGCCGGAATGAATGTAGTGGTAGTTGCCTGCGATGAAGATGGAAACATCGACGTTGATGATTTGCGAAAAAAAGCAGAAGAAAATGCAGAAAAACTATCTGCATTGATGATTACATATCCATCAACACACGGCGTATTTGAAGAATCTGTACTGGATATAACTCAAATTGTTCACGATAATGGTGGCCAGGTATACATGGATGGCGCAAATATGAATGCACAGGTGGGTCTTACAAACCCGGGTATTATAGGCGCAGATGTTTGTCACTTAAATCTCCACAAGACTTTTGCTATTCCTCATGGAGGTGGAGGACCCGGAATGGGCCCTATCGGAGTAGCTAAACACCTTCTTCCATACCTACCAGGACACAGTGTTATTGATACTGGCGGTATACACAACTTTAGCGCAGTTTCAGCAGCTCCCTGGGGAAGTGCTCTTATTCTTCTTATTTCATACGGTTATATCAAAATGCTTGGAAAAGAAGGTTTAACCGACTCCACTAAGTATGCGATTCTGAACGCGAATTACATCAAATCCAGACTGGAAAAAGACTACAATATTCTGTATCAGGGCAAGAATAAAACGGTAGCCCATGAAATGGTCGTAGATTGCCGTCCCTTCAAAAAGCACGGTATAGGAGTAGCTGATATCGCCAAGAGACTGGTTGATTACGGCTTCCACGCTCCTACTTTATCGTGGCCGGTAGCTGGTACGCTTATGATAGAACCTACGGAAAGCGAATCAAAAGAAGAGCTTGATCGTTTTTGTGATGCCATGCTTTCCATAAGGAAAGAAATATCTGAAATAGAGAAGGAGATTTATCCGAAAAACGATAATGTTCTGGTAAATGCGCCTCACACGGCTGAAGAAGCTACATCAGATCACTGGGATCACAGTTACTCCAGGCAAAAGGCTGTTTATCCTTTAAATTATACGAAATTGGCTAAATTCTGGGTATCTATTGCCAGGCTTGATGATGCATCTGGAGATAGACATCTCGTATGTACTTGTCCGCCGATTGAAGAATATATGGAACCTGAAATAGCAAACAGCCCTGGCCAAACAGCTTAATTAACGCCGACAAGAATCTAATTGAGCAGAGATATTAATCTGGTTTTTCCGACTTAAAACTATACATTAGCTTCTTAAACCACTAAAATCAATTAAGCTTATGAAAAAAGCGTTTTACCTATTATTAGGTGGAATGATAATGCTTTCTGGCGGTATTTACGGTCAAACAACAAAAGCCGTCCATGCCAAAAAGAGATCAACGCATTTTCAGTCCATCAACTCTTCGAATCAAAATAGAGTTGCTAGCCAGTCTAAAGGCTTAGCCATTTTTGAAGATAGTTTCGCAAACCTGGATAACTGGGATTTGAGCAACAACAGTACGCCCGTTTTGGATTGGACGCACACCTTAAATGCCGACACAATTGTATTCGGTGAACTACGTCCATTTATGAGTACTACCATCTCTGATGGTTTTATATATGTTGAAGGTGACAGTCAGGGAGAGGGTTCAGTGCAGGATGCAACCATTACGATGAACACACCTGTAGATCTGACAAATTTCCCGTTTGTATCCGTTCAGTTTGAACAAAACACGCGTAATTGGCAGACCACTTATACCATGAGTATAAGCGTAGACGGTGGAGATAACTGGATACCGCTCACCATTAACGAAGACATTGGAACGAGTGAAAACAGCGGCAACCCTGGATTAGTGAGTATTAATATATCTGATATTGCAGGTGGTGCCAGCGAAGTACTTATTGAGTTTAACTACAATGCAACCTGGGGATGGCATTGGGCCATAGACGATTTCGCGATTGTTGAAACACCAGAGAATGATCTGTCAATGAATGCTGCCTATTACGACAAATATGTAGACTTTCTTGAGTTGGACGAATTCTTGGATGTTGACTACCTTCCCGAAGTAGAACACAGTAACTACCACCAGGATCATGTTAGACCTCTTTCATTTATAGTGGAAGTAGCGAACAATGGAATTAACACGCAAACCAATGTTGTTCTTACCGCTGAGGTAACAGATCCAACAGGTACAACTACACCCTATACATCAACTCCGGTAGATGTTGAAGCTGGCGTTTCAACAGTTTTAAGAATTGATGATGTGATGCTGGATGCATTCAACGGAGGAGAAAATGCTGAATTGGGCTCCTACTCTATAAGCTATTCTATAGAGCAAGACCAGGATGATGAATTTCCTGAGAACAATACTCCCATAGAGCGCAGCTTTCAGGTCAACAATCAACACATGGCCACTGATCTTGGCACCACTTGGTCTACATACTACCCAACATTAGGTGAAGATGTAATTTGGGCAAGTCGTTACATGTTTGAACAAGAAGACGAGGTAGAGTATATCTCTTTTGGAGTACTCCAAACGGACGATGCACCTTCTCAACCAGGTGATATTGTATATCTAAATATGCGCTCAGGCTCTGTACTGGAAGCAGAAAGCGATGACAATGTCATGAACAGAATGTACGGTGCAGAAGAACTTGAATACGTGCTAAGCGAGGGCGATTTTACAACAGCAGCAGATGATGTCATTTTTATCAATTACATGCTCCCTGAGCCTGTATCAGTTTCTCCTGGAGTAGTTTACCAGGGAGAAGTGGAAATTCCAATCGTTGGTGAAGACTATCTGTGGATACCATTCTCTAACCAACAATCAGAATTTACAGGTTTGTTATATGAGTATTCTGACGAGTCAGGTGGGCCGCAAGGCTGGTGGACGTTAGGAGGAAATAATCCACACATCCGTCTGGGGTTAGATTTTGTTGTAGGAGTTGATGATGAAGCCGCATTGAACTTTAAAATGGGCCAAAACTATCCTAACCC
>Ga0207419_1000318_pt1 | contig 40688 bp, 31 predicted proteins | sample ElkSloMetagenome_4_FD_184723 | JGI IMG/M metagenome (GOLD analysis project Ga0207419, IMG submission 184723) | Hot spring microbial communities from Elkhorn Slough, Monterey Bay, USA - MD2A (version 2) | ecosystem: Environmental > Aquatic > Marine > Intertidal zone > Estuary: Microbial mat ...
TTGACTATTGGGTATATAACTAAATGAACCATCGGCCTTAAAATAGTCGAGGCTACCATTAGCAGGTGAACTAACTAATATTGCGCTTATTGCATCTCCCTCGGCATCACTATCCCCGTTGAGAACGCTGGAAACCGCATCAACGATGAGTGGAGATTGAAAACCTGTAGTGTAGTTGTCATTATCGGCTACTGGCGGTGTATTAGGACGTGGTTCTACATCAATTGTCACAGTAGCAACATTGGAGTTAGATTCTCCATCGTTAGCAGTATAAGTAAAGCTATCGACTCCCGAGAATCCGCTATTGGGTGTATAACTAAATGAACCATTAGGATTAAGGTTAACGGTACCATTTGTAGGCGAATTAACCAATATTGCGGTTAAAGGATTTCCATCTACATCACCATCACCATTAAGGACACCGGAAACAGCATCAACGGCGATCGGAGATTGAAAAGATGTACTGTAATTGTCATTATCGGCTGCGGGTGGTGTATTTGGTTCTGGTTCTGGATCGGGTGTTGGTGTTGGCGGTGTTACCGGATCGGGTGTTGGTGTTGGGGTAACTGGATCGGGTGTGGGAGTTGGGGTAACTGGATCGGGTGTTGGTGTCGGTGTAATTGGGTCGGGTGTGGGTGTTGGAGGTGTTACCGGGTCGGGTGTGGGTGTTGGAGGTGTTATCGGATCGGGTGTGGGTGTTGGAGGTGTTACCGGATCGGGTGTGGGTGTTGGAGTTGGGGTAATTACAACAGGTGTTGGAGTTGGGGTAATTATCGGGTCTGGTGTTGGTGTTGGAGTTGGGGTAATTACAACAGGTGTTGGTGTTGGGGTAATTGCAGGTGTTGGTGTTGGGACAATAACTTCAGGAAACTGTGATTCTTCAATTTGACGAGGAATTGCTTCTTCAGTTTGAGGAGGTTCGACTACATTTGAACCCGTGATAAATTGATTAATAGTTGCATTTTGAACAAAAGCAATCAAATCGTTATTCTGACTGAAAATTGCCACTCCCAACCCGAATTCATTTAGGACGGTTTCCGTATAAGTAACTTGATTATTCCCAATATTTATTTGATCTTCTATAACATTAAAGTCCGTAATTAGGGCAAAATCATTATTTCCCGAACCGATATAATACAACCGAGATTGATCGCCGAGAACAAATATATCCTGTTCCAAACCGCCAGTTAGGATATCTATTTCATCTATTCCTGGGTTGACCGCATCAACGTCAACTCCCCATAAAATATCATTACCGCGATCGCCAAATACTTGATCGTTTCCCGTACCGCCAATTACTGTATCGTTGTCTTTTCCACCATATCTTTGATCGTTTCCTGCACCTCCTCGAAGTAAATCATCTCCCAGATTCCCAAAGAGTTGATCCTCTCCTTCTCCATCTTCTATTATGTCAGCTTCTTTCCCCCCAAACAACCAATCCTCTCCACTATCTCCGATTAAAAGATCAAGATTTTGATTGCCGAATAAAGTATCATTACCCTCATTACCATTGATAGTATCATTACCCCGAAAGCCAAATAGAGAATCACCTCCCCCCAAACCGGAGATTATATCATCCCCTGTGAGTGCAAAAATGACATCAGCTTCACTCGTTCCTAGTAGATTGTCGTTACCTGGTGTTCCGTTAATCTCTATCATTCGGTATTAACCCCCTGATGGTTTAAATAACGATAAACTTTGAATAGCTTTCCTCTTGGCAATTTCGTGTGATGACTAGAACAATGAGTTCAATATTTATTGATAAACTGTAAATTAATCTTAAGCGAAAAACCTATAAAGTTTGATACTTTTAATGCCCTTGTAGAATACTCACCTGTTCTAAAAAAGTCAACAGAGTTTACATAATCTTTAAAATATAAAGAAATGTTATTTACATAAAAAAGTATTGTGTAAAGTTGACCCCAGGAGAATAGTCTCTCATACTAAATCCGGTTCTCATACCCCTCTTGTTTTCATAACCTAGATTATTGATGATAGAGTGGGATTCGGTCAATTCTTATAAAGGGGTTTTGACAACAGGACTTGGTATCAATCGTAATCTCAGCCACTTTTAAGTCATCCCTCAATAAAATTAGCACTCGGGGTGCAAGTCTTGTGAACGGTGTTCTATATGTGTTTCTGAACTTGCTCGACTTTTTTTCGGAAATTCGAGATTTTTTTGAACAGAGGTTGGCGAGAGGCTGCATCAAGTTCGCTGTAACTCCCTCTATTGCTGACTTGCTACTACATCTTTTTAATCAAAGGAAATCGGGGTGATCGCGGAATTTTTTCTGTTGGTTCTCTATCAGCACTTTGGGTTGTCGATTTATTCAACAAAGGTTATAATAAAAGTAGAAAAAGTAAAAAGTACCCTTTCTCTAAATGCAATAGTTGGGGTACTAAGAAGTTGAAGTTTCATCACAAAAGGATCATATCACAATGACATCGCCATTGATCGTACCTGCTCAAATTTCTGCGGGAGCAAGTGTTAACTATTGTTTAGAAAATCTAGTCCAAACTCCCCAAATTCCCGCCTTAGTTCCTGCGAATATTCAAGTAGAACGCATTCAAGCCGTTGGAGTCGGAAAAATTCCCCAAATTGTTTATAAAACCGCCAAGGGGCGCTGTTCGACGCTGTTATCGAAACGGCAATTTTTAACAATTTGGCAATGTTGGCTGCAAATTCGCCATCCTCAAATCGAGAAAATTGAGAGTTGGGAAATCAAAGCTTCAGGTCTTCAGTTTACCACAAATCGGGGTTTATTTGGGTTAACTTTTTCCGAAGCAAAAGCCTTTTTATCCCGTTACAATCGGGCGGCGATCGAACCTTTGTCCGTGAAATGTAACGGAAGTGATACGGTGGTTTGGAATCCCCTTCATCAAACGATTTCTCAGGTGAGTGAAACCGGGTGCAGTTGTGCCGATTCGCTGTATCGCAATACTATTTGCAAGCATCAAATCGCCGTTCACCTTTGTCGAAATCAAGGAATTTTGGGCGATCGCGCCTCTTAAAAATTCCGGGGACTTAGAGTGGCGGGATGTTGAGTTTCCCCGATTGAAATAATATCAAAGGCTAAAATTATTGATTCGGGAGCAAGCCGGGGAGGGCCGAATAATTATAAGCGATCGGGGCCACTTTTAGCCGGGCTAAAAAAAACCGAATTTTCGAGTCAGTTGTGGGCGGAGAGCATCAGCGATCGCCCTTTTGTTGTCAGGGCTTTGATCGAATGGGGGGTCATGTTAGGATCAAATCAGAGCTTATGTAGCAGTCGGATCTCGGCGATCTAAAACGCATCCTTCCAAGAGGCGCTCATGGGAAAGGCACCGACGGCATCTCTGGAAGTGGTTTCAGGCTTTTTACCTGTTTTTGGATGGCTCACCAATCGTGTCTGATTGCTACAGATCATCTACCGATGTCAAGTATAGATGTCAAATATAAAGGTAGAATTCGATGAAGTCAGTCCCACGGTTTCTGCTCAGAATGCTGAGTGTTACGCTGATTGTTTTGTCTTTTCAGGGTAGTTTTGTTGGTGTCAATGCTGAGATAGGCCCGATTGCTCCTCCCAACACTCAAAGCCCCCGCGACACGTACAATGCCTTTATGACTAATATGGACCAAGCCTATGAGTTAGTTATCGAAGGCTATCGACAATCTAAACAAGAACCGGGGTTGTTTCAATCTGCGGAGGTTAAGAAGCAGGCCGCTCGCGCTGAGAAAGCAATGGAACGGGCGATAGGAACCCTCAATCTTCAGGAGGTGTCACCCGTGATCCAAAAAAACACAAACATAGAGTCAGCACTGCTGCTCCGGGAAATTTTGGATCGGATAGAAAAACCCCGGCCGGAAGACATTCCCGATCTTGAGGCGGTGAAGACGGAGGGGATCAAGCGGTGGGAGATTCCGAACACGGCGATCGCAATTGTTCAGATTTCCGACGAAGGCTGGTACAAGAATGAATTTCGATTTTCGCTATTTTCCGAAGAGACGTTAAAACGCCTGGAGTTATGGTATGGCGAAGTTAAGCATTTACCCTATCAGGAAGGAGCCTTGGAGGGATTTTATGAATATTATATCAGTACGCCAGGCTCTCTGTTACCTCCAAAATGGAGCAAGTTGCTGCCGGGGTGGAGCAAGAAAACGTTTTGGGATCAGACGATATGGCAGTGGGGGAGTTTATTGCTGCTGTTATCGCTGGCATCGGCAATGGTCGGCTTTATATATCGGGAGTTAAGATCCCCGCGCAATCAAGCCAATAGTAAAGTGCAAGCCTGGGAAGGCTTAATCCTGCCGACAAGCATTGTCGCGATCTGCTTTGTATCGAAATACATGGTTACAAATATCATCAATATCACGGGCAGCACCTGTGTGACGATCGTGCTGGTTCTCGAAACCATCTTGTATTGCGCTCTTGCCTGGTTGAGCTTTATGTTTTTCAACGCAGTCGGACGAACCATTATTGCCAGTTCCTATTTTGATGAGAATCATCTGCTCGAAGCAACGATTGTGCGTAATGCTTTCAGGATTTGGGGTGTGGTCACGGGTGCAAGTTTACTCTACCTCGGCGGAAATGAGATTGGAATTCCCACCCAGGCACTGGTGGCCAGTTTGGGGGTTGGGGGTCTGGCGATTAGTTTTGGGGTACAACCCTACTTGAAGAACCTGGTTGGCGGCATCACGCTCTTTGCCCATCGATCTGCTAAGATTGGCGAATTTTGCGAATTTGGGGGCGTGACGGGTACGATTGAAGATATCGGCCTCAACACAACCTCAGTTCGCACTCTCGGTGGCAGTTTGGTGATTATTCCCAATTCCGTTGTCTCCGAAACTCAGGTGGTCAACTACAGCAGGTGCGAGCGTCGATTGATGAACTTCACCATCGGGCTGCGGTATGAAACCGAGCGTCAGCAGTTGCTCGATGTCATGGACAAAATCAGAAGTTGGCTTGAGCAGCATTCGATGATTGTAGATGAGCGTGTTCGGTTTATTGACTTTGGTGATTCATCGCTTGACATTGAAGTGTTTGCTTACGTGATGACAACCTCCTACGCCGAGTTTCTAGAAATTAAAGAAACTTGTCTGATCGAAATTATCAAAATTGTCGAGGCGGTAGGCACTGAGTTTGCTTTTCCCTCCCAAACCTTATATTTTTCTCGCGATCGCGCTGCGGGGGGAGGCGATCGCGCGACCGCATCAAAGCCCGGCCAATAATTTGAGTAAAACATCGGAAGTTTCCGGTTCTCAAGCTTGAAGTTTGCCCCCGGCTGTGTTACTCCACCCGCATCCAACGCAACATTGAGCCGATCGCCCGTTCAACAAAACTGTCGGGCTTTTCTTGCATCAATTTGCGTTGGGCTTTATTGCGTTCAAGTTCTAATTCTGCGATTAAACGTTCACCCTTTTGTTTACGAATTAAACTCACTAAATAATCGTGAGAAAGTTGATAGCGATCTTCAGGAATATCGGGAAGCAAAAATACTAATCCATTTTCAACAAAGACTTCTAAAACCATATCTATTTTTTCAGAGGATGCTGTGTCTAAATCGGCGATTAATTCAGCGCGAGTTTTGAGGGGACGGATACCATTTTCTTGAGTCAGTGAATAGAGAACCAGCAAAGCCACTCGTTCATTTTTGAAACCACAATCTGTTAAAGCTTCATCTAAAAAACGGGCGACAAGATTGAGTTGAGGATGATCACAAAATTGTTGATATTGTTCTAAGGTTGTAATCCCATCGGTTTCGAGTTGTGAACCTGTAATTTGTAATTCAATCGGACTAATTTCTTCTAAGCGAGTTCCTAAATCTTGTACCCATTGATTGATTAACTCCTCCTCAAATTGATCCGATTTTTGTTGTGTTTGATATTTAATAAAAGCTTTCGCTTGATCTACTGAAAAGTTTCTTAATTCATAAATAACCTGTTTAGAAAGAACTTCATAGCCAATCACCGCTTCTAAACGAGTGGTGCGATCGCATTCTAATAAATAATGCAAGAAATCAGTTCGCATTGAAAGGATAACACTGATCGATTCTAAAGCTAAACAGTCTCGCAAAAATTGATAAAAAGGTAAACGTTGATTGGCTTCTGTACAGATGAGAAAAAATTCTTCAAATTGATCAAAGATTAACACTGTCGATAAATGATTTTCACTATTTTTTCTTAAACGGTTTAAAACAGTTTCTAAGTTCCAGGTGTCGGAATTGGGTTCTCGTAGCCAATCTGTATAAATCCTCAATGCAATTGGAATCGAAACTTGGGGATTTGTTGTTTGTTTTTGTAGTAGACTCGGAACAATCCCAGCATTAATCAAAGAACTTTTTCCAACCCCAGATTCTCCATGCAAAACAATTAATTTATGATCGGGACTCTCGATCCGTTCGACTAACTCATTAATCTCATTTAATCGACCCGAAGAAATCATTTCTGGTGCTACTTTTCCCGTCAATTCTTGAGGTTTTAACTGCGGTTTTAGCGGACGGACACCCACAAATGATCGGATTCCAAATTTACATTCTATTTGTAGTTTTTTCTCTTTAAGATGAGTTGCACTCCCATAATAATCTTGTTCAAAATAAAGTTGATGGAGAGCCTTTAAAATTTGCAGATAAGTTTGAGTTTCTTCCTGGGGATTAGTTTCATTTAAAGCATCTTCTAAGCGATTAACTGTCGCTTGCCAAACCTTTAATTCATGTTTGGATTCTGCTAATAACAATAGATAAGGATTTTCATCAGATAAAGTATGCAGGGGATCGCGTAAAGATTGATTCTGAATTTCTAAAGCTAATTCAGCCAGTTGATTGGCGTGTGACCATTGAGACTGGTGCATTGCCGCCTCAGCTAAAAAGCCATAATCTTGAGCGATATCATGGTGTGAACCATAAGAAATATGTAAATCTAGAGCTTTTTGAGCCAAGAGTTGTAGTTCTTGCCAAGCTTGCAATTGTTGGAGAACAATACATAATTTCGGGGTGAATTTTGCAACTAAATCCTGACGCTCTGCTAATTCAAAAATCTCTAAACAGCGTTGAAAATAGAGTTTTGCTTCTCGATAGTGACTCTGTTGATTGGAAGAATCAAGCTGCGATCGCCGAGTATAACTCAACCCGATATGAAACAAAATAGCCCCTAAACGTTCTAAAGAATTAGAAGCCGGAATAATCTCCGGATCGGCAAATAAGTTCTGATTAAAAGAAGTTAAGGCAGCCGGCCAGAATCCTAAACTCTGTTGATAATGATATAGGGCTGAATCAATTTGGTCGTTTGCATAGTCTTCACGACCCAGGAGAAAATCTAGACCCGCCGCGAGTGATGATGTCAGTTCTTGTTGTTGAGGTTGAACCGTCTCAATAATCGTCCTCAGTTGGGCGTGAGATTCACCGATAATACTGGCATTAGACTCGAATAAATCACTATGGGGATCGAGAATATTGGCAAAAATTTGGTCGGTACAATCATTGAGAAAACCAATAACATCCGCACCACCGAACTCTGCACGACCTTCTGATAAATGACTATCGCTCATAGGGCTGATTGGCTGAGGGAATACTTTCCAAATTAGCACGTCAATCTCCGATCAGCCAACCTATAGAACCGATACAAACTGTTACACAGGGGGAACTTCAACTTATCGTTCCAGGGCTAGTTGAACTAAGCGATCAACCAATTCGGAAAAAGAAATTCCACTCGCCGCCCACAATTGAGGGTACATACTGGTTGCTGTAAAACCAGGAAGTGTATTAATTTCATTGATCAAAACCTCGCCCGTTTTCTCGACATAAAAGAAATCCACTCGGGCTAAACCTGCCGCATCTACTGCTAAAAAGGCTTTAACCGCCATTTCTTTGACTTGATTGGCAATATTATCACTCACCTTTGCTGGGATGAATAAATCGGCTTGACCTGCGGTATATTTGGTTTCATAATCATAAAAATCACTTTCAAAAGTAATCTCTCCGACCACAGAAGCTTGGGGTTGATCGTTTCCTAAAACGGCACATTCAAGTTCTCTGGCTTCGACTCCCGCTTCAACAATAATTCGCCGATCGTAACTGGCCGCATTATCGAGGGCGGTTTCTAATTCGGCCCGCGATCGCACTTTAGAAATTCCCACCGATGAACCCAAATTTGCGGGTTTTACAAAACAAGGATAGCCTAATTCTAGTTCTAATTCATCACATAATTTGGGAAAGATACAAGGATTTGACCAAATTTGTGATCGCGTTACCATTTTGTATTTGACTTGCGATAGTCCAGCTTGAGAAAAAATCATTTTCATGGCAATTTTATCCATGCCCACTGCTGAACCTAAAACACCTGATCCGACAAACGGAACTTGCATTAAGGTGAGTAATCCTTGAATGGTACCATCTTCTCCGTTGGGGCCGTGTAATATGGGAAACCAAACCTCAATTTCTGCAAAATTTGTAGGATCAGGAAGTAGCGAAGGACTGGGAACTAAATCTGTTGATGTTGTCTTCTCCTCGGGAAGATAAAACGGTTCACCTGAAGCGAGAATTTTTTGAGCAATTTCACCTTTTTGCCAAACGCCATCTTTACGAATATAAACGGGTAGCAGTTCATACTTGCTAGCATTTTGATCGCTTTTTAAGGCTTTGGCGATCGCTTGTGCAGAACGAATGCTGACTTCATGTTCACCTGAACGTCCACCAAATAACAATCCTACCCGTGTTTTACTCATATAATTTCTCACTCTAAGAGATGTTGAATACTATATCAGCTCTCGGACACCCTTTGTCCGGAATTTTGGGGAATTGCTTCCTAACGTGCATCCAGTTTTGAAACGGTGGTTTTGCTATCATTATGGGTATTGAGTCAGGTTAGGGTAATGCAAACACAATTCCTGAAAACAGGTCATACATCTTTAATCCAGAAAAGTATTAGTATTGCGATCGTAATGATTGCTATTTGCGGATTAAGTAGTTGTAGAAAGGCTGTTGCGCCAGTCTCCTTACCAAATCTCGATAGTTCTTTTCTGGAATGGTGTCTTCAGAAAGAAAGTATCTCTGCTGAGGCGAGAAAAACAGTAGAGGCGTTATTAGAAAAAGCAGGCACAAGTGATTGTCAAGCCGCGAGTGAGGATTTATTGAGTCGCAGTCAATTAGATCTAAGCAATTTAAACCTCACAGATATTAGTCCTATAGCCCCACTGACTAACTTAAAGGAGCTTGATCTCAGTTTGAATAAAATCACAGATATTAGTCCTGTTGCCCCACTGACCAACTTAAGGGAGCTTTCTCTCACTAGTAATCAAATCACAGATATTAGTTCTGTTGCCCCACTGACCAATTTAGAGGGGCTTGATCTCAGTTTTAATCAAATCACAGATATTAGTTCTGTTGCTCCACTGACCAATTTAAAGTCACTTTATCTCTTCAATAATCAAATCACAGATATTAGTTCTGTTGCTCCACTGACCAATTTAGAGGGGCTTCTTCTCAACGAGAATCAAATCACAGATATTAGCCCTGTTGCTCAACTGACCAATTTAAAGTCACTTTATCTCTTCAATAATCAAATCACAGATATTAGTTCTGTTGCCCCACTGACTAACTTAAGGGAGCTTTCTCTCAGTAGTAATCAAATCACAGATATTAGTTCTGTTGCCCCACTGACTAACCTAGAGAGGCTTGAGCTAGACAACAATCAAATCACCGATATTAGTTCTGTTGCCTCACTAACCAATTTAAAGTCACTTCCTCTTGGTAATAATCAAATCACAGATATTAGTTCTGTTGCCCAACTGACTAACTTAAGGGGGCTTCTTCTCAACAATAATCAAATCACCGATATTAGTCCTGTTGCCCAACTGACTAACTTAGGGTTACTTGAGCTCAACGAGAATCAAATCACAGATATTAGCCCTGTTGCTCAACTGACTAACTTACGGGGGCTTGATCTCAACGAGAATCAAATCACAGATATTAGTCCGATCGCACAACTAACCAATTTAGAGAGGCTTGATCTCAAAAATAATCAAATCACAGATATTAGTCCTCTTTCTGAACTCAAAAATCCAAAAAAACTCTCTCTTTCTGGGAATGAAATCGTCCCCCAAACCTGTCCTGTTAGTCCTGAAAGTATTTGTGAATTTTAAAAGAATTATTGTATTGTTGAGATTTTGGGATGAATAATTCTCCTTAACCCGCCTAACAATTTTTAAAAATTAAAGTTGACAGGTTTCCGCCCGAGCGAATAACCAGTATAACGGCCAACGACAGCCCGAAAATTTTTGAGCCGCATTTTTGCAGGAGGGAAACTGACCTCTGGGTGCATTTTCATCAAAGGTTAAGTCAGAATATTCTAACCAATTGCCATTTTTTCGCCAACCAATGCGATCGCCAAATTGATTGTAAGTAGACTCCTGAAATTTTCCGAGGGGATTTCCGGTTTTAAGGTAAATTTCTTTTTGACGACTCACGCCAAATTTTCCGTCTGAATATTTAACCCAAAGTTGATCAAGTTCACGCAAATCAGCACAAGATAGACTTTCAATTGTATTCGCATCAATCCATCCTTCTGCCTCTCGATTTGCCATTTTCAGCATAATTTTTTCGGTTTCTATATCTGCTTCTTTCCAGTTTCTTTGTTCGAGTAAGTTCTGAAGTTCGGTATAATCTGCATTCAGTAAAGCCTCGGGAGATCTAAGGTTTTCTATCGTAACATAAACCCCACCGATAAAAAAGATCACGGTTATTATTCCGCCTAAAGAGCTTTTGATTGATTGAGTTACAGATTGTCGAAAAGGAGGGGTAGAAATGGGTGTAGTTGCCGCAGACTGACTTATATTAACGGTCGTTAACCTGTGAGTATTCGCTGTTGAAAAATTATTAGATTGAGTCAGTAAAGAAGTTAGTGAAGTTAAGGCTTCAGACGCATTAGAATAGCGATCACTTAACCGTTCTTGTACCATTTTATTGAGGATTTCCGCGAGTTCATCACTGACATTAGCGTGGTTTCTCCAGAGGATTTCATCGGTTTTTTGATCGTGGGGAAATTGAGAGGGTTTTAACCCAGTTAGAGCTTGAATTCCGATGATTCCCACTGCATAAATATCGCTGGCGAGTTTAGGGCGTCCTTGGGCTTGTTCGCTGGGCATATATCCGGGGGAACCAATACCAACGGTGAGGTGAGTTTGTCCTTGAGCGTTAACGGCTATTCCTTGAATTTCTTTAACTGCACCAAAGTCAATTAATACTATTTTATCATCGGACTTTCGCCGCATAATATTTGTGGGTTTGAGATCGCGATGAATTACATTTTGTTGATGAATAACGGCTAAAACTTCTAAAATTTCAGATAATAATTTAAGGGTTTTTTCTTCACTCCAAGGTTGTCCGGGTTGGAGTTCATGGCTGAGATCTTTTCCCTCGATCAATTCTTGAACGAAGTAAAATTCTCCCTGATCGTTAAAATGAGCATAAAGCCGAGGAATTTGAGAATGTTCTCCCAAACGATGTAAGAGTTGTGCTTCTTGATCAAATAATCGTTGAGCGACAGAAAGGACGTGGGGACTGGTATCTTTTGGGGAAAGATGTTTAACGACACATTCAGGTTGACCGGGTAAAGCGAGATCAACAGCTAAATAAGTCTCTCCAAATCCTCCTACTCCAATTTTTTGAGTAACTTGATAACGGCTCAAAAGTGTTCGACCAATGAGTGTCATATATTTTATATTTTTCAGAGATTAATTAGAATTATAGCAATTCAACTCACCTTTAATTTTTAAACTCATCTCGATTTTCTATTAAATTTAGCTAAAACTAGCTCTCAATCTTAAAGATTTTGGGAGGAGTAATTTCGAGGGAATTTTTACCCCCATTCTCAGCAAAAATAAAATCAGCAACTTTGTCTGGCCCTGCGGATTGCAATGCTAATAATAAATTTGTGGTTTGATGAATTAACTGTTCAACATTAATCTCAAAATAATCGGGTTTAAAATAATCTAACCGACGCATTCCTTCACCCATCGAAGTCACAGTACCTTGCCAGTTATGATTGCTCAAATGATAAAGTCCGACAGCTATTTGTAAGATGCCCTGATAGAACTTTTTAGTGGGTTCCATTGCTTCCATCCATAACGCCTCTAAGGTATCGTGACAAGCATAATATTCTTGTTGGTTAAACTGTTCAATACCTTGCCAAAATTCTGACGGAATTTCCTCACGCATAATCTTTGTTCAAAAAAGGATAGATTTACCGACCATTTTAAGTAAAAATTGGGCTGCCCTAATTGACAATAGAGCGAACCCGCTCAAATAATTATCTAATCTCTCAAAACATTAAAATGAGGTTTATTATTTGATGTTCTTATGCCATACTTTGACGAGCTGCTTCGAGATCTTCAGGGGTAATATCTTGTTCCTCACCTGCAAAATCATTATCAGGAGTTAAAAACAACATACAGTGACATTCTTTGCGTTCCCGCATCGGAATACAAGGACAGTTCCAGAACGTATTTTTAACTTCAGCTTCCTTATCTTCATAGTGGCGACAAGGACAAAGCGGCGCCCCTAAGTCATCTTTGTGTTTAGCAAGTCCTTCGATCACAACTGCGGTGACTGAAGGATCAGAACAAAAATAGGTTCCTGTCCGCTTGGCATACTGTTCAGCGAATTTTTTCATCGCTTTCAAGCTTTTGTCAGTTGATAAATTTCCGTTAGTCTCAGTTGTCATGGTATCAGAGCTTAATATTTCGCACATTTTTTTAGATTGTAACGCACGATGGGATCATTATAATCAACCCTGATCAGTTATCAGTTTCCCAAATGATGCTGAACTCTTGAATACAGCAATTTCTTTTGGAATTTTATTTCAAAGCAGACTGAAGTTGAAGTTGTAGGGGTTGCTCAGGGAAAATTTGTAAACCGAGTTCGGAAAATTGAGCAGTTTTTGTAGACCTCAAATGATCGTCATCTGACCACAAAACCCAACGACTTCCAGAGGGAAGCGAAACAATACTCTGGGAATTTTGAGTCAGCCAAATTAGGGGCTTATTGGGTAGATTTTCGCCCATTGCTTCTTCTGCCATGACCGCAGCGAGTGTTGATAATACGGCTCGATTTCCCTGAACTAAGCCTGTTTTTGCAGTCCATAATTTTACGTTGAGTTGCGATCGCGAAGCATAAAAATATAGAGATCCGGCGGCAATGACAGCCTGCTCAAAATGATCACTTTGCCATGAATTGCCACTATCAAGACCAATGATAATTTCTTGACCTCCGGTGGCGACTTCTAACTCCCGAACTCGCAGTTGATTATAACGCGCACTTGATCGCCAATGAATTAAACGAGTGGGATCACCATAACGGTAGGGTCTAAGGGTACGAGTGACCCCTTCGGTTGCCATCTGAAACTGACTGCGATCGAGAACTTGTTGATTTTGTTCCCATCCCATTTGATCTACTAACGGGCAGGTTGTCAAGGGTAAAATAGTCGGATACACAATTGCGGTTGCTTTGGCCTTTTGGGAACGACGACACCAAAATAAACCCAAAGGAGCCGCTGTCCGAAGCTGAACCTGATCCCAATGATAAACGCCTCGTTGTTCAGTCGGCAGATAATACACCCAATGATAAGTGCTGGCAGGAGCCAAGGTTTCGATTGCTGTTGCGGATTTTCCTAAAGTTGAGGGGAGTTGATCGTATACTTGTAAAAGAGTTTTCGGTTGCTCAGAACGATTGTAAATTTCCAGTTCGACCGTGAGTTGACTCCCGACGCTAACGGGTTCAAGGGAACGACGATGAACGTCTAGGGATTTTAGCGATCGCCCCGGTAATATTGCCGCAATTGTTAATAAAGCAAAACTGATCCCACTGATCACATACAACCAACCCGTCATCGTATTCGTCGCTGCTCCAAAGAAAAAGAGCGATAAAAAAGTGAGTAATCCTCCCGCATACGCTGGCGCAATCCAATGGGTTTCGAGCCAATAGGCGATTCTTCGATTAATTTTCATAGGAAATACCGCAGGTTTGTGTTCCCGTTGGGCGAGAATATCTATAATTTTATCGGCTTATAAGTTCTCAGTTATGATAAATTAACAGGAAGATTTTCAGCAAAGATAGAAGGGATCTGATCCAGTCCGATCTCAAAATTTGATTACAAAACTTTTAAAAAGTCTACAGGAAGTCATCAGATTTTCTATAATTACTGTTAATTGACCTGAATAAAAATCAACTGAGTTCGCGCTTCCAGGAGAATTCAACCTATGACAAATGCTGCTATCCCTCAGTCGTCGAACCCTCCTTTGCCCAAGGTACCCCCTCCTCCCAAATCTCAAGAGTCCAATGCCAAAAGCTCTCACGCCAAGACCACGATCAAACAGATGGTCAAGGATGCGTATAATCTCAAAGCCTCTGATATTCATATTCGCGTTGGACATACTCCTCGCTTTCGGATTCAAGGGGAGATGGTCAGAGCCAAAGATCAGGTCAAAGTTACACCAGAGGTTTTTGAACAGTACCTGATTGAGATTCTCAGCCCCAGTCAACGACAGCAGTTTTCCCACGATAAGGAACTTGATACGGCGATTTTTTATCCCGGTTTAGTCCGGTGTCGGGTTAACTGTTTTGACTCCCTCAGTGGCGGAGCGATGGTACTGCGGTTAATTAGCTTGAAAGTTCCCTCCATTGATGAAATGGGTTTACCCGAAGTCCTCAAAAAGATTATTAGCTTTCCGCAGGGACTCATTTTAGTCACCGGGCCGACGGGTTCAGGTAAATCAACCACGCTGGCGGCGATGATTCGTTATCTCAATGAAACCGCCAAAAAGCACGTGATTACCATTGAAGATCCGATTGAATTTGTACATCCCTCCCATCGCTGTCTGATTAGTCAACGGGAAGTTGGCCTGCATACGCTAGAATTTAACAACGCTTTGCGATCGGCTTTGCGGGAAGATCCCGATGTGATTCTGATCGGGGAAATGCGCGATCGGACAACGGTGAATACGGCTTTGCAAGCGGCACAAACGGGTCACTTGGTTCTCGGAACCTTGCACACTCGCAGTGCAATTAATAGCATTAACCGTTTATTGAACCTGTTTAATGTTGATGAACAGCCCGCCATGCGAATTCAAATTTGTGATTCTTTAGTGGCAGTTGTGGCTCAATTACTGGTTCCGACTGTGGAAAATCGTCGGACTGGGGTACATGAAATCTTGGTTAATACTCCGGCAATGCGCGATTATCTGCTCAAAGGGGATGACGAAAGTGGAAACCAGTTGATGGAGTCGGACTCCTACGAAGGAATGCAACTGCTCAACCAATCGATCTTTGAAAAAGTTGTCGAAGGGCGGATTACGATGGAGGAAGCTGAAAAAGTGTCACCTGAACCTGCCGATCTTGATCGCCGTTTCCGAATGGCTGGGATTGATACAGATGGTTCTGTGCGTCAATTCAAAGCAGGGAAGTCTCCTTTTAGTGCTGACGGTTAACTCCTTATATTTCTCCCCCTCTAGCCTCTGGGTGTGCTGAATGGGATGTTGAGTAGTTCTGGGGTCGAAAACCATTGGCTCCTAACCGATCTGTGCCTTTCTCCTCACCGTTATGGTTATCGGATTTCTGCTCAATCATCTCTGGCGTTTTCAAATCGTCTTATAATTTGTCAGTAACTCCTACAATGGCTCAATCGTGATTGCGATTTACCCAGGTAGCTTTGATCCGATTACCTTAGGCCACCTAGATATTATAGAACGAGGTTGTAAGCTCTTTGAATTGGTGATCGTTGCTGTTCTGCGAAATCCAAACAAAACTCCTTTGTTTACTGTCGAGGAACGCATCGAGCAAATTAACACCTCTGTTCAACATCTGCATAACTTAGAAGTCGCCAGTTTTAAGGGTCTTACGGTAGAGTATGCAAAACAACGGAATGCTCAGGTTCTACTTCGAGGGCTGCGAGTCTTGTCAGATTTTGAAATGGAGCTGCAAATGGCTCACACGAATAAGACCCTCTCTGATAAAATCGAGACAGTTTTCTTGGCAACCTCAAATGAATATAGCTTTTTATCCAGTAGTGTGGTAAAAGAGATTGCTAAGTTTAGTGGTTCTGTCGATCATCTCGTTCCAAAACACGTTGCTCAAGATATATATAAAAGATATTTATAGATGCTACGCCAGGAATCAAATCCCCAAATCGAACCCGAACAAAACGGACTGATCCCAGAAATAGACACCACTCCCAGTGGCGTACCTGGGATCGATATTCAACGAGAACTGAATCGACTCGAAGAAATGATTCTTGATAGTCTTCAGGTGCCGCTGATTCGACGAACTTTAGTCGATGAAGAACAATTACTCGATCAGTTGGATCTCATCCGCTTGAATTTACCGAGTGCGTTTCAAGAGGCTGATATTATTGTTCGCCACAAAGACGAAATTCTCACTGAAGCTGAAGAATACGCCCAAGAAATTCTAGAAGCGGCTGAACACCGAGCGACTCAACTCTTAAATGAAATGGGAATTGTTCAGCAAGCCCAAGCAGAAGCCGAACAGTTACGACAACAAGTTCAGATTGAGTGTGAAACTCATCAGCAACAGACCATTGCAGAAGTTGAACACATTCGCTATCAAGCTCAACAAGAACTCGATGATATCCGCTCTCGAACTTTAGCTGAGTGTCAAGAGGTTCAAAATGGTGCTGACGAATATGCTGACCACGTTTTAGGCAATATTGAACAGCAGCTTGGTGAAATGTTACGAGTGATTCGTAATGGTCGCCAACAGTTGCACATTCAACATGATAATACCTCGGGACAACTGCGAGGACAGTAAACAGTGAACAGTGAACAGTGAACAGTTAACAGTTAACAGTGAACAGTTTCAGTGACAGTGACAGTGACTATTTTTTACAGTCATCTGTTTTTTTGTCACCCTGAGTGCAACGATGGCGAAGCCAGACGACGGAGGAGTCTTAGGGTCTTTAGGAGATTGTTAGCGGTTGCTGACCATGACAATTATTTACTGATGTTCCCTCAATTGTGCAGGTTTAAAAGGTGTCTAACAGACTCGTGAAACCCTGAAAATAGATGACAAGCTAAAAAGGTAACTAGGGATATGATCGTCTTTTAGAGGCGAATAAATAAAAGATGGCTTCCGAAAAATTTCGTCGCCAACTGCGCCATGAAACCGAACTTTGGAAAGCAGAAGGATTGATCAACGATTCCGCTTATCAACAGATTTCAGATCGTTATCAATTCAACAGTATTGATTCTGCTGCCAGTAACCGTTTTGTGATGATTCTCATCGGTTTAGGTGGCATTCTGTTGGGTTTGGGTGTGATTACTTTTGTCGCTGCAAATTGGCAAGAGTGGCCGAGAGAACTCAAAATTATCTTGCTACTCAGTTTATTTATTGGTCTGAATACAAGTGGATTTTATCTCTGGCAAGCTAACCCTAAAACGGGAAAAACAAAACATTTAGGAGAAGGATTACTCCTTTTTGGCGCACTCAGTTTGGGGGCTAATATCTCCCTGATGGCGCAAATGTTTCATATTGGCGGTTCTCCCTATGGACTGTTTTTGGTTTGGGGATTGGGCGTTTTATTGATGGCTTACAGCCTACGTCTGGTGTCTCTTGGTATTTTATCCATATTACTGCTTGGAATTGGCTATTGGTCGGGAGTCAGTAATATTTTTGTTCCGGCTGAATTAACGGGGCTAGAATTTCTGCTCATACACATGGCGTTAGTCGGCGCAATTTTGTTTGTTCCTCTCGCCTATTGGTGTCAGTCCCGATCAATTTTTATCATGGCGGTATTGCTGATTATTCCCGCTTTACAGATGAATATTGCGGTACTTTTAGACCAAAATTTCTCCGCAGAATTGATGACCATTGGATTAATTTTACCCCCGGCGTTATTATGGAGTTATGATGATAGTCTTTTTCCGGGTATTGATAGCCGACCTTTTCGACCTCATACTCGCAATTTAGCGATTTGGTTTTTAGGGATATTATTTTTTCTGTTTTCCTTTCAGGGAGTTGGGAAATTTTTTGTTTATATTGGGTCTAGCCAGTCTACAGCCATTAATGGATTTCATCTCATCTTAGATGTAATTTTATTGGGTGGTTTAACGATTGGGCAATGGCTTTATTTAGCTAAACCTCGTCATTCCTATCAACATTGGGGACTGGATGCAGTTAGCAGTACAATCGCTGTATTTTTGGGCGTGACAGCACTGGTTGGTTTTGGATATCAAAGTATTAGTGTCACTCTATTTGTATTTGTTTTCAATATTTTACTCTTTTTGTTGGCAGGGGGTTTAGTTAGAATCGGATTAGGAGAAGGAAAACGAGGAGCATTTTGGGGCGGTATGATCTTACTGACGCTACAAATTATGAGTCGGACTTTTGAATACAATACCGAATTACTGTTTAAAGCACTTGTCTTTGTATTATGTGGTGTGGGTGTTATTTTAGCGGGTTTGTGGTTTGAACGGCATTTATCTCGTCAACAGACTTAGTTTATACTCTTGATTAAAACCGCGATATCAAGCGGCTAAACTGGGTCTATTTTTAGCAAAATTTGGAGGATTAATTCAATGCAAGAACCGGATTATAAAAATACAGAGAGTCAAAATACAGAAACTTTATCTAGTAATTTTTCTGAACATCTGGAGACTGAAACCGAATCTCTAATTAATCAATCTCCCGTTCAAAAAAAACGCCTTCCGAGTTGGCGGTTGTTGCTTCCGTTGTGTTTTCAACTCGCTATCATTGGCTTAGTTCCGGCTCAAGCAGTGTATACTCATATTACCGGAAAAACTGTTATTTTGCAAACTGCACCTGTTGATCCTTATGATTTTTTACGGGGTTATTATCAAGTTTTAAGTTATGATATTTCAACTCCAGAAACCCTAAAAACTCTCCCCGGTTGGGAAGAACTTTCTAACAATCAAGATTATCTTCCATCGGGAACCACAATTTATGTGATTCTAGAACAACCGACTCTACAACCCACTGAATCCCCTCGTCCGCAAGCTTGGGAACCGATTAAAATTAGTTCAACTTTACCCAAAGACTTACCTAACAATCAAATTGCACTGAAAGGAGAATCTAACGGTTGGCGAATTGAATATGGTTTAGAAACCTATTATATGCCGGAAGATCAACGAGTGCAAGTTAATCAAAATATAACAGATGCTCAACGAAATGAACCCCAATCTTTTGTTGTAGAAGTCAAAGTCAATGCTCAAGGAAAAGCGGTTCCTTTGAGTTTGTGGGTTCGCAATCAAAACTATAAGTTTTAATGAATTTTAGGTAACAATTAAACCTACGATTCTTCAAAGTCAAATAATACAGTTGTCATGTAATAATCTGCCCACTCTTTACCAAATGCTTTTTCTAGAACCCGTCGAGTTTTATCATTTTGTTGCTGTTGGGTGCAATAATATTTTTGAGCGGTTTGAATTTGAGTTTGTTCGGCGGGAGAAACCGGATTTTGAGCCGTTGCATATTGACAGTGAACTCGCAAATAAGCATCAACTCGGTTTAAAAATGCTGCTTCTTCCGTTTCATCCATCGGGCGAATAAATAAGCAAAATTCGGAGAAAATATCCCCCCAGTCGGGAATATCACGAGGCTGGGAAAAAGTATTCGGTAAGGAAGATAAAGCCTGGTGATAATCAGTCGGAAGATGGGGTTTAGGATGAATGGGAGATAAATCAACAATTGCAGCACTAATTTTTCCCCGTCCACCCACTAAGTCTGTCCCAAACATGGGTAAGGCGTAGTCAACCCGAGGAAACATCACACAATGGAGAATATCTAAACTTTGACCGACTTTTGCTAATTCCAGGTGTAGCTTCCGAAATTGGGGCGTTTGATAACAACGGTTTTCAATAATGAGTTTTTCCCCTTCGAGTCGCCCTTCGACATAGCCCAACTCTGCCGGAAGGTGATAGGGTTCGAGATCGAGATATTGTTCCCAAATCGCCTCTATTCGGTTAGCGAGTTGACGAATTAAGGAATGTTGTTGTTCGCGTAGGGAAGGGGCTGATGCTTCTACCATAGAAAAATTTTTGCTTGTTACTGCGTCAAATCATCTCTAACAGATGCTAATTTAGCTTTCTGTAGATCTAGAATATCAGGTTAAAGTCTACAAAAATTGGCAACTTGGGAAAATCGGGTTAAATTTTTGTGTACTCTTTGGTTTAAGGCTTGGAGATAATAAAAAAAGTAGTATTCTTGAGAGAATGAATAATTTGATTGGAAAGTCTATAAGATTTAGAGGAAAATGAAATTAGAGATTAAGAGGAGTTGGAAGAATATAGAAACTGTATTAAAAATTGGATACAGCTCATCAAAAGAAAGAAATTGAGGAGAATAAAATAACGAATGTTTAAGAGGGATTTAAGGGAATCCAATCATCTAAGGAGAATAAAATAACTCAACTCCCGGTAAGATGAAAGTGTCTATCTGCATCAAGGAGGTTGCCATGTTTGGTTTGGGATTACCAGAAATGGGAGTGATTTTGTTAGTTGCTGTATTTATCTTCGGGCCGAAGAAGATTCCCGAGTTAGGAAAAACTATCGGTCAAGCACTAAAAGGTTTCAAAGATGAAATGCAGAATGATTTAGAAACCGACAGCGATAACCCAGAAGTTAAAAAATCTGAGGGAAATTAAGCATGAGGGATGAGAAATTGAACTTTTGGGATTGATTCTCATCCCAAGCTTCGAGATATCCTTAAACCTGCGACGGTTTCAAGTTTGTAGAATAGGGAGCAGAAGCCGTTCCGTTTTGACCAGTCGGTGAATCCGAAATCGGATTGCGGGCCTCGATTAGACTAATTGCCCGAGTCACACTTTCCGGTAAAATCACCACCAAACCGCCTTCGGGGGCGCGATCAAGGGTGGTTTCTATCGCTTCGGTTTCGTTGAGGATGGTTTCATAGCTAACTCGGGGGTCAGGAACTCGACTCAACACCTGTTCAATCCCTTCGCGAATTAAGTCTGCCGCATTGCCCCGTTCTCGACCTCGCGTGTCATCATCTTCTTTGATCACAATTTGGTCAAACATCTCCGCCGCCAATTTGCCTAACGTCACAAAATCTTCATCTCGGCGATCGCCAGGGCCACCAACAACGCCAATCCTAACCCCCTGCCAATTGCGAACAAATCCAGCTAAGGCTTCATAGCTAGCGGGATTATGAGCATAATCAATCAGGGCGTGAGATTTACCCATATTAAACAGGTTCATCCGTCCTGGGGTTTGAGAAGCCGAAGCGACAAACGTCGATAAACCCTGTTGAATATGTTCAATTTTGATCCCTTGAGCAAAGGCCGCCAAACAAGCTGCTAAAGCGTTAGCAATCATAAATGGGGCTTTTCCTTCCATCGTCAGAGGCACATTAATCGCCTGTTCGATCCGCAGTGTCCAGTCGCCTTTAAGGATGGAGAGATAGCCATTTTCATACACCGCAGCCAACCCGCCTGCTGCCGTATGTTTGAGAACGGTTTCATTTTCGGGGTTCATGGAGAAATAGGCAACTTGGGCTTTGGTGCGTTCAGCCATTTCTGCCACTAACGGGTCATCTGCGTTCAACACCACGTAGCCTTTCGGGATCACGGACTCCGCCACAACGCTTTTCACTTTCGCCAGTTGTTCAACGGTGTCAATATCGCCTAAGCCCAGGTGATCGGCCGACACGTTCAAGACAATACCCACATCACAGGTATCAAACCCTAAACCGGAACGGAGAATTCCTCCCCGAGCGGCTTCGAGGACAGCAATTTCCACGGTTGGATCACAGAGAATCAGTTGAGCGCTTTGGGGGCCTGTGTTATCCCCTGCTTCTACGAGATAGTCACCGATATAGGTGCCGTCTGTAGTCGTGTAGCCAACCATAGAACCCGTTTCTTTGACAATATGAGCCAGTAGACGAGTGGTTGTGGTTTTACCATTTGTCCCGGTGACAGCCAAAATGGGAATGCGACTCAGTTGACCTGTCGGAAACAGCATATCCATGACCGCTCCAGCCACGTTCCGGGGTAAACCTTCACTGGGGGCAACGTGCATCCTAAATCCTGGTGCGGCGTTAACTTCGACAATCACCCCATCAACTTCTCGCAAGGGGCGGCTAATATCGGGGCTAACGACATCAATTCCGGCGATATCAAGACCGATAATTTTTGCGACTCGGGAAAACAGCCAAATATTTTCTGGATGAACTTCATCAGTGCGATCGATGGCACTTCCCCCGGTGCTGAGGTTGGCGGTTGCCCGGAGGAAGCAGCGTTCTCCTTCTGGCAATACCGAATCTAAACCATAGCCTTGTTCGGCAATCATCGACAGGGCGGTTTGATCAATTTCAATCCGAGTCAGAACGTTATCATGTCCATCACCTCGTCGGGAGTCACGGTTGGTTTCCTCAATTAATTCTTGGATGGTGAAACGACCATCCCCAACTACGTGACCCGGAACTCGTTCGGAGACGGCGACGACTTTTCCATTGACGACTAACACCCGAAAGTCCCGACCTTGATAGAAGCGTTCCACAATTACGCTACGAGTTTTAGAAGCGGTACTCGCCACATCGTAGGCTTGTTCTGCCGTTTCCCACCGGGTAATATCGAGGGTAATACCGCGACCGTGATTTCCGTCTAGGGGTTTCATGGCGATGGGATAACCACCCACAAAGTCAACGGAATCTTTCAACTCATCAAAGTAGCGAATGACAGTCCCTCGGGGAACGGGAATCCCGGCATTTCGCAGAATTTGTTTAGTGCCTTCTTTATCGCAGGCGAGTTCTACGCCTAAAATGCTGGTATGACCGCTCAGAGTGGCTTGGATACGTTTTTGATTGACTCCATAGCCTAGCTGAATCATAAAGCGGGTCTTCAATTCCAGCCAAGGAATTCCTCTGGCTTCGGCTTCACTGACGATCGCATCGGTACTCGGGCCTAGAGCTGCTTGCGCTTTGAGTTCTTTGAGATCTTCGATATCTTGGTTGAGTTCTTCTTCGCCATAGGTTCCATTTTCTACAATACTCTGACACAGGCGTACCGCAGCCCGACCTGCATACCGACCCACTTGTTCACTTTGATACTCATAGACCACCTGAAAAATTCCGGGTGTCGCTGTTTCTCGGGTTCGACCAAACCCGACTGACATTCCAGCTAAGTTCTGGAGTTCGAGGGCGACGTGTTCGATAATGTGTCCCATCAACGTTCCGCGTTGCACCCGACTGAGAAATCCTCCTCTAACTCCCGGTGAACAGTGATGTTCGACTAAACTCGGCAAAGCGGACGTTAGACCTTCATAGAACCCGGGAATATCGCAAGAATAGCGTTCCACGAGATCTTCGAGGTCTAGGCGCATGACGATCAGTTGATGCCGTCTGATGCTCCAGTAGTTGGGGCCGCGTAATGTCAGAACCTTGAGAATTTTCATATCTGTCTATGAGTGGGTGATGCCGGAGTGGTCTAGAGTAATAATTCTACTGTGATCAATTTCTAACTTTAAAATACATCCTAACTGTTCTCGATGAACAGTTGAGCAATTTGGGGGGTTGAGAATTGAGTTAAACTTTTGAATTGGCTCTAGGAGCTACAGGAGTTAGACGATTGAGTGGGAAAGATCCACGCAGATTATTTGTTGTGATTTCCCGATCTATTTCCAGCAGCTCCTCTTGCCTTAGCATTTCAACAACATTTTCTGTGCAAACTTGAGAGAAAATAGACGGTTTAGGAAAAGTTCCTTAGAGACTCTGTGATGCGATCGGAATCCGGGTGCGGATGTTGTATTCATCGCCATGGGAGAGGATATGAACTCGCAAATTAAACAGACTCAGTGGATCGGCTGCGCCGACTTTAGACGCATTAGTATAAGACATTTCAGTCGCATCGACAATAGTTACGGTGCCTTTACCAATCACCTTAAGTTTTTCTTGAGCTTCAAACATCGCACAAGTATCTTCATCAATTCCCAAGCCTAAACGTTCAGGATGAGAGGTGATCGCACTGATCAAGCGACTTAAGCGGTTACGGTTGTGGAAATGTTGATCGACAATGACTTCAGGCATGATATCTAAACCGGTTGCCATGTCCACGAGGGAACGATTTGGGGATTCTCCACTGCCTCCGCCTGCGATCATGTGATGGCTCATTACTGCTGCACCTGCACTGGTTCCAGCCAGCGCCATCCTCCCTTCACGAGCGGCTACCCGAATTTTACTCATTAAGGGTGTATCCGCGAGCAAACTATAAAGGCGCAGTTGATCTCCTCCAGTCAAAAAGACCCCTGTACAGGAGGTATCCAGATAGGAGTGCCATTCTGTGTTTTCACAGTGATGACGTTCGCGAATATCAAAGATTTTGATCTCTTTGGCTCCCATCTCCTCAAAGATTTTTTGATAACGTTCGCCTTGAAGACCCGGTTCTCGCGACGCTGAAGGAACAATGGCAAGCTGTGCTTTTGCTCCGCCTGCACGGTTAAAAAAGGTTTGCAGAATCTCACGTCCATGAACTTTATCTTCCGCTCCCCCAATGATTAAAATTGAGGTCTGAGTGGGTGGGGGTATCATGTGTTCAAGGGCTTGAGACGTCAACTGCTGCATATTTAATCTCCTCTGATCAGAATAATAAGTTTAATCAGTGGGACATAATCCCTACTTAAAATATTTACAGGCTTTTTTGGGGGGGTTCTGGTCAATTCTTGACTTTTTATATTGGGCATTTGAGAGGTAAAGCCGGAGATGTTCGACCCCGATGAGTAAACTAATGATAGCCGGAGCAGGTGTTGACGGGTTTACCTGGCTGTTGAAGTTTCCCCTACCCTGACTTTTTTGATTGGGTTTAACTTCCCTATTTCATCAGGTCTGAAAGTCATCAGCTTCCATCTTGACCCAGGGTGACAGTAGCTTCCGTTGTTTGAGGGCGGAGTCATCGATGACTTGAGCCGGAAGATTCTTGTGCGGTGTTTAACCCGGTTGACCTCAACGCTTAGGTGGGTCTAGGGTTGAAATTCTATTATCTCATGCTAGTGAGCCTAGCTTCAGATTTTTTCGTTGATTCCCACTCGTAGACAACCTAATTCCGTTTTGGCTCGTAAAGTTAGCTTTACACCCGAAGTATAGTATATTTTGATACAGAATTAAACGATTTTTAAGATTTTATCGCTTATCATATAGCATTGTACAGATTTTGTGGTTTTTAGTTTTCAACGTTTCTTAACAATTAATTCCTCTGAGTTTTATTCCTGTGCGATTTGACATTATCACCCTGTTCCCAGATTTTTTCAGTTCTCCACTGCAATCCGGATTGTTAGGTAAGGCTTTAGCCAAGGAAATTGCCCAGATTCATTTGGTCAACCCGCGAGATTTTACCACAGATAAGCATCGACGAGTTGATGATGAACCCTATGGCGGTGGAGTTGGAATGGTGCTTAAGCCGGAACCGATTTTTGCCGCCGTTGAGTCTGTACCCATCTTACCCCGACGAGAGATCATTTTGTTGACTCCCCAAGGAGAACGAATGAATCAAAGTTTATTTCGGGAGTGGGCGACAAATTTCGATCAACTGGTTGTCATTTGCGGTCATTATGAAGGCATTGACGAACGGATTACTCATATTGTGACTCGGGAAGTCTCTTTAGGCGATTTTGTCCTCACTGGCGGCGAAATTCCGGCGATGACTTTGATTAATGGGGTGATTCGTTTACTTCCGGGAACGGTGGGTAAGGAAGAATCTCTCAAAGCTGAAAGTTTTGAACAGCAGCTTCTTGATTATCCCCACTACACCCGACCCGCAGACTTTCGCGGTTGGAAAGTTCCGGATGTTTTACGGTCGGGAAATCATGCGGAAATTGAAAAATGGCGACAACAACAGCAACTTCAACGCACTCGTGAACGTCGTCCGGATTTACTCGATCGTGATCTGTAAATGAATTGAGGGGAGAAACACTTGAGGATGAATCCTTCTCGGGTGATTTACCCCTCGTTTGTTCTGGGAAAACATCAAACCGGGTTCTTTTTTGGTCTATTCTCACCATTCAAGTTCAAGATTACCCGTTCTTCCAATCACGGAAACGATACAGACCATTAGTGAGAATTAATTCCCCAAAATTTCACTTCTAAAAAAACTGTTTTCAATCAAATTTGGTGTATAATAAAGTGTTTAAGGAGTTCAACTCTAGGAGATTCCGTTAAGTCTGTTATTACAGATTGACGCTTCCTAGAAATATCTACATTTCCTTTTTCTAAACCTTAATATTTTCATTGGTTACAATCATCAGGGATTGTTGCTATCTGTGCATTTTGTGAAGATAGGTCAGACGAAAACCCCTCTCTCACCCGCTCTACTTAGACTCAGAATTAGGGGCATCTAGAACCATCAGAGGATATCGTTGAAAAGTTTTTTTCTTCTATATCTAGATAGAATTTAATCTGGAATATTTTAAAGTCAGAGGTTTAGAACTCTAGCTAGTTGTTTGGTTGCAAAAATAGGTTCAAAAGTAGGATAAAGATATGGCTATTACTCAATCCCTGGAAAAATATCAATACTTTCAACAGCGAGTTAAACCCTTATTAGAAATCATTTATGATCAATCTACAGTCCAAACCTTATTAAAGCAAATTTTTGAGATTCTTCAAGACTATTCCTCAGACTTTCACGAAGAAAATCTCAATAAATGGAGTCAAGACAACATTTTACTGATTACTTACGGTAACAGTATTGAAAAATTTGGAGAACAGCCCTTACTCACCCTCAAAAACTTCTTAGATAAATATCTCAAAGATACAATTACAGGGGTTCACATTTTACCCTTTTTTCCTTACAGTTCCGATGATGGATTTTCAGTGATTGACTATCTCAAGGTAAATCCCCAACTTGGAGATTGGGAAGATATCGAAAATATTGCCAATCAATTTGACTTGATGGCTGATTTAGTCATCAATCATATCTCTAGTCAAAGCGATTGGTTTCAGCAGTTTCAACAAGGCGAAAAACCCGGTTCTGATTATTTTATCACAGTTGATCCGAGTACAGATTTATCGGCCGTTGTTCGTCCTCGTAGTACACCTGTGATTACCCCAGTTGACACGCCAGAAGGCGAAAAACACGTTTGGGCAACCTTTAGTGAAGATCAAATTGATCTCAACTTTGCCAATCCGAATGTCTTGTTAGAATTTATCAAAATCATTCTCATTTATGTTCAGAAAGGATCTAAATATATTCGCTTAGATGCGGTAGGATTTCTCTGGAAAGAAATCGGCACTTCTTGTATTCATCTTCCTCAAACTCATGCTGTAGTTAAACTCCTACGAGAACTCTTGCAACTGGTGAATCCTTCTGTTGTGTTAATTACAGAAACAAACGTTCCCAACCGCGAAAATTTAAGCTATTTGGGCAACCGGAATGAGGCACACATGATTTATAACTTTAGTTTGCCGCCTCTGGTTTTACACGCCCTGATTCAAGGAAAATCCGACTATTTAAAAACCTGGATGATGAGTATGCCACCTGCCCCTTTAGGCTGTGCTTACTTCAATTTTACGGCTTCCCATGATGGCATTGGTTTACGTCCAACTGAAGGATTATTATCAGAACAAGAGTATTGGACGATGTTAGAAACCATGAAAAAATTTGGGGGAAAAGTGAGTATGAGAACAAAACCAGATGGGAGTGAAAGCCCCTATGAACTGAATATTTCTCTGTTTGATGCAATGAAAGGAACGGTTCGAGGGGAAGATAAATGGCAAGTTCAACGGTTTCTCTGTTCCCAAACTATTATGATGTCGTTGGAAGGAATTCCGGCTTTTTATATTCATAGTTTACTCGCAACGCCAAATGATTATATTAAGCTGAAACAAACGGGTATAAATCGTTCAATTAACCGTTCTAAATTGGATTTAAACGAACTCGAAAATAAACTCAGTCATCCTAATTCACCCCAATCTATTGTCTTTCGAGAACTCTGTCGCCGGATTCAAATTCGTCGTCATCAAACTGCTTTTCATCCGAACGCAACTCAGTATACACTACAATTAAAGCGAGTTTTATTTGGGTTTTGGAGACAGAGTATTATTCGCGATCAAAGTATCTTTTGTATTTTCAATTTAACAGATCAGCCCCAAGTTTTGCGGTTATCAGATTTGAATTTAGTTTGTACTGATCCCTGGTGTGACTTGATTAGTGGTGAGACAGTCGATAATATCTATTCTTGCTTAAATCTGCATCCCTATCAAGCCATTTGGCTGACAAATAAATTCTAATTCAAAATTAGAAAACTCGCAATTTTGCGTTAATTCAATCGGGAATTCATCTTTCAGAGGCGTTTGATTTGAACGTCTCTATTTATTTTGGGGTGCAGATCAAATCCCAATTTGTAATGATTGACTACTCCATCAAGAAGATTTGATGATACAATTAGGAACTTGATTCTTTATAAAAATCCAACCTATTTTCATTTTCGGCTTATGAATTCTACTGAAATTACTTCCCAAACGGATCAGAAAGTAAAATCCTATTTGTGGATGATTCTTCTTTTTGATCTAGTTTTCCTGGGTTTAACAATTCGTCGGGCGGTTTTGTTGGGAAAAAGTCCGATGGTTTATTTTGGAGAAACAGGGATTATTAGCTGGTTATCTTGTCTACAATTATTAGTTTTATCGGGATTAGCATGGCAAATTAGTGGGGTGAGAAAGCAAGTAAATCTAAAAGGAAAGAAAGCCCCTCAAACTCTCTGGCAGTTGATTTCAATCGGATTTTTTTATTTAGCTGTTGATGAAATTGGGCAAATCCATGAAACAGTAGATGTTTTAATTCAGTGGATGTTTAACGTTCCCGAAGATAATAATCTTCTTAAATATGATGGCGTGATTGTTGCGGGTTACAGTGCAGTTGGTGCTTATATTTTATACTCTTTTTGGGATGAATTTAAACGGTATAAACCCGCATTTTATCTGTTTGTTTTGGGTTTTGCTTTAAAAGCCACTATGGTTTTAATTGATTTGGGTACCGATGATGACAGCATCTTTTCATTTTGGTTAGCCGATCCCAAACGTCATAAACTCGTGTATGAGTGGATACAAATGGTAGAAGAATCGTTTAAAATTATAGCTGAAGGTGCTTTTATTGCTGCTTTTATTGCTTGTTTACAGATTGCCAAACGAATTACTCGAAAGCAAATCACCCCGTAAAGTCTACCTGAAAAAATCCGGCTTCTTTGAGAAACCGGATGTTGATTAACCCTCTAATTCCAAAAGGTTAGCGGGAAAATAATTGAGATTATACATTTACAAACCATATACCCAAATAATCAATAAGGGTGTCAAGATGCTTAATAAGATCGACAGAGGGGCGCCAACTCGGGTAAAGTCGAAAAACTTATATCCCCCTGTACTATAAACCATAGTATTCGTTTGATAGCCAATCGGTGTCATAAAGCTACAAGATGCGGCTAATGTCACTGCAAACATTAACGCAAAGGGGTTGAAACCTAGAGTTTTTGCAACTTCAACAGAAATCGGAATCATCAATAAAACAGAAGCATTATTTGAGAGAATTTCAGTTAGCAACACAGTCACAACATAGAAGAACATCACAATCCAATAACCCGAAAGATTTCCCCCAACTGCAACTAAACCTCGGGCTAACAATTCCGTTGTTCCTGATTTTTCCATCGCAATTCCTAAGGGGATTAATCCCGCTAAAAGAAAAATAACATCCCAACGAATCGCCCCATAAATTTCACCCGGTTTGAGACATCCGGTAATCACCATTACAATGACACCTGCTAAAGCACTCACCAAAATGGGAAGTAAATTAAAAGCAGACATCAGTACAACACCAACTACAATTCCCACCGCAATTTTAGCTTTATCTTGTCGTAAACTTTCGACATTCCGTTGTTCGAGTACCAATAATTCTCGGGTTGTTTGTAAACCAATAAAGCTTTGTTTTGGGCCTTGAACTAATAATAAATCTCCAAATCTCAATGGAGTTTTTCCGAGACGTCCACGAACTAATTCCGCACCTCTACGAATCGCTAAAACGGTTGCATTATAACGTTGTCGAAAGCGTAAATCTTTTAACGTTGTTCCAATCAGTCGAGAGTTTGAAAGAATTAAGACTTCTCCTATTTTTTCCTCTCCTGAACTCAACATCGATTCAATGGAATCCTCTTTAAACTGTACATCTGGTAATATATTCAGTCCTCGTTCTTCTCGAATTTTCAGTAAGTCATCTCGACTACAACGAATAATTAAAATATCGCCTTCACACAACCTTTTATCGGCGAAAGGTTGAGGGAGATGAACTTTATCCCGAACCAACTCTAAAACGTCTAAGTCAAATTTACGCTGAATTTCACTTTGTTGTAACGTTTGTCCGACTAAACTGGATTGAGGAGTAATAATCACTTCACTCAGATAGTCGTTTATCTCATAACTCTGACCTAAAAAATCACTTCCATTCGATTTACGTTTAGGGAGAAGATAGGGGGCAATAAAAGAAATATAAACCAAGCCAATAAAAAAAGAAATTATTCCGACTTTAGTAAACTGAAATAAGCTAAACGCCCCATAACCCAATTTTTCGGATAAACCACTCGCGAGAATATTGGTAGAAGTCCCAATTAGAGTGATCATTCCTCCTAAAATAGAAGAATAAGAAAGCGGAATCAAAACTTTGGATAACGGAATTTTTCGCTGTTTACACCAATCTTCAATAATCGGCAGAAAAATCGCCACCACAGCCGTATTATTAATAAAAGCACTAATCGGGCCAACAATTGCCCCCATGATAAAAATTTGTTGAGAAGGATGTTTTCCGCCCCATTTGATTAACAAGTCTCGAACGATTTGAATCACACCTGTACGAGTAATTCCTGCACTGAGAATAAACATCGCCATGACTGTAATTGTGGCGGAGTTTCCAAAGCCAGAAATTCCTTCATTGGGCGTTACTAACCCTAATACCATCAGGAGAACCGTAACACTCAATGCCGTTAAATCGACAGGTAACCATTCAACAACAAAACTGATTAAGGCTAAAATCAGTACACTAAGGGTCAGAACAATTTCCATACTAAAGTAATACCTGGTTGATTAGCATTGCAAGAGAGATCGGTTCCATTGGGTTCGTCGAAATGACTCAACTCTAAGTCAATGATTTCAGAAATTTTATCCAGTCTAACCCAATTTTTTAGTTGTCACAGTTTTCATCTCAATTCACTCAAGGGTATTGCATCGGGATAATGTAGAGTAGACAAGTAGTAGATTTTCAACCCCTGACATTAGATTCGGTTCACTTGCAGATCACCGCAATCTGAACAGAAATCCTTTAAATTTGTCTCAAAGTTTATGGTTTAGCGTCCCTGGTTTCTCAATATTTTTAGGGGGGTGATTGCCGACAATAACGAAGATAGCAATGAAGAATGATCATAAAACATCTTTAAATCTAGCAGTAAATCCTGCCTAAACAGACTATTCTTGCAATACACCCAGAGTTTGTACTTCTGATCCCAATCATTTGGCCTTTTGCAATGACAGTGTTCTCATGCAGTCGGATTTTTCGTCAACTGTTTATCCTTGACTAGATTGGTTGTTGGTTTACACAATATAGCTAAACCTGACAATTGATTCTAATCTAATCTAACATGGTCGTGTCTGACGTCAAATTGTGTTCAGATCGTGGAGTTGATTACACAACCCTGCAAGATCTTCTCGCCAATGGTCAATGGAAAGCCGCCAGTCGAGAAACTACTCGGGTGATGTTGATGGCGGCGCGTCATACTTCTAACAGTGAACTCAGTGCATCGGATGTGGAAAAACTGCCTTGTTTGGATTTGCAGACTATCGATCAGCTTTGGCTTGCGTCTTCGGATGGACGTTTTGGCTTTTCAGTACAGTATCAGATTTGGGAGAATCTAGGAAAAGGTACCGACTGGGATAGTTATTGTCAGTTAGGCGACGCTTTGGGGTGGCGAACCGGAGGAAGTTGGATTTCTTTCTTTAAACTCACCTACAACTTACAAGCCCCTCCTGGCCATCTTCCGTTTGCTCATAAGTGGTTTTTTTCTGTTATGAATCGTTTTGAAACTTGTCAAATTTAACTGCTAGGGTACGTCAACTTGTTAACTCTTTTTACCTAAAAGTATAAAACAATTTGACGCACCTAACCCCTTTTAAACCTGATTAGAACTAACAACAGCTTGACGCGAAGGTTGATAGAAACTGGCAACTAATGCGACCATCAACCACCACAAAGTATTAACTTGGGGACGATACCAAACCGTATCGACTGCACCATGTGCCATCATACCGATAATGGTCGCGATCGCCGCGATTAACCACAATCCTTGAGTATTTCTCAATTCTCGCAACCGTTGCAATTGTAACCAGCCTTGATGCAAAGTAACAACTAATAACCACAGAAAACAAGTTAAACCTATAATTCCCGTTTCGACGGCGATTTCTAAGATCACAGAATAGGCACTCAAAGCGCTGTAGCGAGGTCTCATATAAAGGGGGTAAATTTTGTTAAAAGCGTTATTACCTGGCCCTATGCCCAAAATTGGGCGATCCTGAATCATTTCTAGGACTGCCGCCCAAACGTTCATGCGAAAGTTGTTACTGCTGTCTTCTCGTCCTACAAAAATACTCGCAACTCGCAAGCGTAAACTGGGAACAGTCAAAACAGCTAAGATTAAAATAGCGGCTAAACTGCCAATTCCAATCGGTACCGCCCATTTACGCCAAAACGGTGAAAAGTTAATACTCAACCAATACAATAATAACACCGCTAACGTAAACATTAAAGCCACAAAACCGATCCAACCGCCCCGACTAAATGTTAGTACCAAACAGGCGCAATTGACAGCCGTCATGGTTAATCCTAAAGCTTTCGGTAGCCAACCTTCCCAAACAAACATCGCCGCGATACTTAATGCACAAGCTGGTAACAAATATCCCGCCAATAAGTTAGGATTTCCTAAGTAGCTAAACACTCGAATTAAATCCGCTTGTGCAGAAGTTGGATCAACCCAAGTTGCCGAGGCTTCCACCCCAAAAAACCATTGTCGCAAACCGTAAATACTGACAATCAGAACAATATGCAGATAAAATGTGATAAAAATAGATCTGATACGAGGCGATCGCAATATTCTAGCCATTAAGAAAAATAGCAATAAATACAGCGTTAGTTTGATTAAACCCGTTAATGCCGCAGCTTTTACCGGAGATAAAGCCGTCGCCGCTAGAGCAATTCCCCAGTATAACAAAACTAATAAATGAATCGGGGTAAATGCGGTTTCTGAGGGATCATCACACAAGGTTAATAGCACCCAAAACCCGGCACAAGCTACTAATAAAATTCCGATTAAAGCGGTACCTACAAACGGCGCAAAACCAAACACCAAACTGATTAAAACGGCGCCGAGAGGTTCACCCCACTGCATCAGCCAACTCCCTTGTCGCCAAGTTCGCAGACAACCACTCAGGCGGTAAATGAGGCTACCATTGCGCCACTGATACGGAGATAAATAGGTAAGTGTTAACTGTTGCCAAACTGAATTAAGCGTTGTCATGGGTTTATTGTTTGCAGCGGATGTGAGAAGATTTTTGTTTTAGTAATGTCTACAGCACAGAGTATCATCGATGAGGACAGTATTCAAGATTTTCGACAATCCTCTAACATTTTCTAAAAATTTTAGTTAAAAATCAAGTGATGAATTCCTCTAAACCTATCAATAAGTGGTTCAAACAGTTGGCGATTATTCTGATTATTATTGGCGTTGGATTTCGGTTTGTCAATCTCGGTCATAAAGTTTATTGGTATGATGAAGTTCAAACCTCTTTTAGAATTTCCGGCTATACCCAAGAGGAGTTTTTTCAACAAGTTTACATGGGTTGGCCGAATACTGTCGAAGATTTACTCAATATTTATCAATATCCAACCCCAGAACGCAACTTACAGGATTCTTTTACCGCTTTAACGAAACATCCTGAACATTCACCGCTTTATTTTCTCACGGCTCGCTTTTGGATGCAAACTTTTAGTCATTCTGTCGCGACTATTAGAAGTTTATCGGCTTTGATTAGTTTACTCATTTTTCCGGCGATTTATTGGTTGTGTTGGGAGTTGTTTCAGTCGGCGTCTGTCAGTTGGGTGGCGATGGGGATTATTGCCATTTCTCCGTTTCATCTTATTTACGCTCAAGAAGCCCGTGCTTATAGTCTTTGGGCTGTTAGTATTTTACTTTCTAGTGCGGCTTTATTGCAAGCGTTGAGAATTAGTCAAACTGAAAAATCTCTGAAGGCTAAAATAGCACGTTGGGGAATTTATTCGCTGACGGTTGGGTTGGGATTATATAGTCATTTACTTTCTATTTTTGTCTTTGCGGCACAGGCTTTTTATGTTTTTTTTACTCCAGTTTGGCAAAAGCGAAAATTCATCCTTCCCTATCTTTTTTCGAGTTTAATTGGAGTTTTGCTGTTTACTCCTTGGTTGTTTGTTTTTGTTCAGAACTTAGCCTTTTTTCTCGAAAATACAGAATCTCGTTTGGTTCCTCGCGAGGGTTTGATGTTATTTTGGTTATTAAATTTAAACCGAATTTTCTTTGATGTCAACCAGGGAATTAGTCCGTTAAATCTCACTTTGTATTTAACTCTAGGTTTAACTGTTTATGCCTTATATTTTTTAATCAAAACTACACCTCAAAACGTTTGGTTATTCATTTTAACTCTGATTGGAGTTCCAGGAATGATTTTGATTTTGCCTGATCTTATTTTAGGAGGACGGGGTTCAACTATTGCGCGATATGCCATGCCTTGTTATTTGGGGATTCAAATATCTGTCGCTTATCTTTTGACTCAAAAACTCACAATTTTCCCAATTCTCAGTTCACAGAAAAAACGATGGAAATGGATTTTTTACACTCTGATTTTTACCGGGGTTTTATCCTGTACGGTGAGTTTATTTTATCCCGTTTGGTGGCACAAAAGTTATGCCAAAAGTCGAGATATTCCCGAGGCGGCTAAAATCATTAATCAATCAGCATCTCCGCTTGTTATTAGTGATGAAGAACCCGGAAGAATCATGTCTTTATTACATCAACTCAAACCCAATGTAAAAGTTCAATTGATGCCCGAATATCAAGTTCCTGTCTTGCCAAAAATAGAACCGTTTAGCGATGTTTTGTTATACCGTCCAACCCAAAGATTAATTGATGGAATGGAAAAAATATATAACGTTAAAGTGGAAAAACCCTACGAAACCAGTTGGGTGAGAAAAGTCGTATTTCCTCAACAGTAATTCAGTCATTCCTTAGTATCACAAGAGTAAATATTACTAGCGATAAATCCCATCTGCAACTCGACAAACATCAACCATTTCTTGAACATCGTGAACCCGCAAAATATCCCCCGAACCCACAATAGCCGCAACACAAGCCGCAGCCGTTCCCCAAACTCGTTTTTGGGGGTCACTTTGGTTGAGAATATGACCGATAAAACTTTTACGAGATGGCCCCACTAACAGGGGAAAACCTAACGATTTCAATTGAGGAAGTTGTCGGAGAATTTCTAAATTTTGTTCAAAGGTTTTTGCAAAACCAATCCCCGGATCGAGTATAATATTACTAGGATCAATTCCGGCTGTTTTTGCGGCTTGTATTCGCTCTTGGAAAAACTGGGAAATTTCCCCAATCAAATCTTCATAGTCAGTTAATTGTTGCATGGTTTTCGGAGTTCCGCGAATGTGCATTAACACAATGGGAACACCCAATTTCGCAACAACCGATAACATTTCTGGTTCAAACGTTGCACCCGAAATATCATTAATTAAATCCGCCCCCGCCTCGATAGCCGCTTGGGCAACATTCGCTCTTGTGGTATCAATAGACAGGGGAATATTGGCTAACTCATTCGGTTGACTTCGGAGTAATTCAACCACCGGAATCACCCGATTTAACTCCTCATCTAAGGAAATTTGTTCAGAACCCGGACGAGTAGATTGACCCCCAATATCAATAATATCAACTCCCGCAGTTAGCATTTTTTCAGCTTGAGTTAAAGCCGCATCTAAAGTATTAAACTCTCCGCCATCGCTAAAACTGTCGGGTGTAACATTTAAAACCCCCATAACATAAGTTTGTTTTCCCCACTCAAACACCTGATTTTGCCGGATGATTTTTTGTGTCATTGAATGATTATAAAATTGACTCAAATGATCAAAAATTAAAATGGGGAACAGTTGCTCACGTTTTCGATTCTCAATTCCCCATTTTTAAGTTGTATTTTATTGATAATTTACAATGCGAGCAAAACTTTCTGGTTTCAAACTAGCTCCCCCAACCAAAGCACCATCAATCTCAGGTTGAGCCATAATTTCATCAATATTGTTGGGTTTAACAGAGCCGCCATACTGAATAGAAACATCAGGATTTTTCAACTTGCTGCGAATCAAACCAATGACTCGATTGGCATCTTCCGGCTCACAAGTTTCGCCCGTTCCAATTGCCCAAATCGGTTCATAAGCAACCACCAAATTGTTTGGATCAACATCAACTAAACCCTCTTGTAACTGAGAGCAAATGTGGGCTTCCGTTTCTCCAGCATCACGCTGTTGTTTACTTTCTCCCACGCATAAAATCGGCGTTAAACCATGACGTTGAGCTGCTTTAAGTCTGCGGTTAACCGTTTCGTCTGTTTCTCCAAAATATTCTCGTCGTTCGCTATGGCCAACAATGGCATAACGCACCCCAATTTCTAGTAACATCGGGCCAGAAATTTCTCCCGTATAAGCACCGGAGTCTTCCCAGTGAATATTTTGAGAGCCGAGTCGAATTCGACTACCATGCAAACTTTTGGACATAATCCACAAGTCTGTAAACGGCACACACAGCACAGTTTCTTGCTCATCAGGCGTTTCATCTAACGCGGTAATAAACCCCTGCAAAAACTCTTGAGCTTCTGCCTGAGTTTTGAACATTTTCCAGTTCCCGGCAATAATCTTTTTTCTCACTGCTTAATCAATCAACTTCAGAACACAACAAAATGCCAAACTCCAGTTTAAAGCGTTAGGGGACATTTTTGCAGTCACCTCGGGCGATGGAGGATCACTGACTCCCGCTTCCACCTCAAGTTCTCATCTGAGAGAGAACCCATTCTCCCGACCTCATCACCTACTGACCAAACTCTACCCTTGCTTTTTCGACCAGTTCGACTGTTATTTCTTCAAGGTCCGCTTCACGGGCAAGTTGTTCAATACGTTTGCGGGCTTGCGATCGCACAAAGTAGGGGATCTTCTGAAGTTTGGCCTTGGCTTCAGGCGTCCACGGTCGATCATCTAAAAAGTCATCGTTGGACATCATTAACTTGCGGTGAAAAGGACGAAAGTTTAAGGCCGCTTATCGAGTCATTCAGGACTTCGTTTTTCTGCTCCTAAAACATTAAGCAAGTGCCGAATGAGAGCAATCATCATTGCAGGTTCTTCGAGATGGGGAGTTAACCCAACATCATCTAAGCGTTGAAAAACTCTAACAGCGGTTCGATTGAGGTTTGCCAAACGTTGTCCAATTTCTGGACTGGTAAACTCTGATTTTTCTCCCCAAATTATAGCAGTTGGAGTGGTCAGCTGATCCATATACAGCGATAAATCAAAACACAAATCGCCTCTTACAAAAGAAAGGGCAGCGTATTCTGCATTAGGCTGTATAGAAGATTCGAGATAAGCTTCAACAATCTCTGGATAAACTCGGTTAGGACGAGCAAACTGACGGTCTTCTAAAAAGCTACGAATTCCAGCACTATTAGCGACACCTGTACTGTAGATCACTCGGTCTAAGATAGGAGTTTTGACCAGTTGGGCAAAAAAGCTATTGCGATAATTTTCTCCAAAATCAGACAAACCCGAAGGCGTTGTCAAGATCAGAGATTTAAACAAATCAGGTCGTTCAATGGCGGCTCGAATGGTGAAAGCAGCCGTCAGCGACGAAGCAATCACCGGGGTTGGACTCTGACAAGTTTGTTCGAGAAATTCAATAATCGTGGTGATGTAATCGTGAATATTGTATTCTCGGGCAGGATGTTCAGAGCGCCCCCAACCGATTAAATCTGGGGCAAAGATCTGATATTCCCCCCCAAAAGCTGGATAAACTTGTGACCATTCATAGGCCGAAGATCCCCCCCCAAAACCATGCAAAAAGACCAACTTGGGTAAATCTTCGATCGCAGGGGTTTCTAAGGACAACCCAGGTAATTTCTTGGCTGTGTAATAAACCATCCTTCCGAGTGAGGTCACGATGGAACGTTGCTCAAAGCCACGGGGCAGAAACATAAAAAACCTCTTTCAATCTTGATTCACAATTGAGCGATGCAAAAGGCAGCTCGGTAAAAGGCTGTTGTGCAAACAACTGCACCTCATCAAGCATAAAAGATACTCTATCGGTTTTTCCTCTGCTGAAGGTAGTTAATTACAAGAACAGGGTTACTGTCAACTCTCTTCCCATTTCCTCAGAGATCAGTATACTTTGACTATAATATGGCGAGGGGTAAGACCCCCTGATGGTGCATAACCTCCCTAATCAAAATCCTAATTATTTACTGAGGAGCCAAGCAAGCACCTGAATTCCTAGATGTGTAGGAATTTCCATCTCGATCAAAACTGAGTGCGTATTGCACCGTCAAACCCCCTGAAACGCTAAGAAAGGACATCTCCCAATGAAAACTGTTATGGAACAAAAGTGCCGCCCCTTTTCTAATTACATCGATGTCTGTGATCTAATGAATGGGACGATGGAATGGAATAGTTCTGAAGAATTGATTGTCTCTCCTCAAAAGCCAAAAGAATATTCAGAGAAAGTGTTGATTCAATCTCCCCAACGTATTTGTCTGGCTTTACAACAGCTACAATGTTTTGAAGTGGTCGAGCATCAGTTTCAAGCCTGGGGGATTACGTTTGTCAATGCGATTGCTCTACAACCCTCTAACCCGGCTTTTGGAATTCAACCCAATCAAACCGTCTTGATGGGCGCTCCAAAAAGTGGGTGGTTAGAAGTTCACTTTCAGCACCCCGTTCGTCGAGTCGAAGCAGTCGTCACCAGTTCTCGCCGGACAATTTTATCAGCCTACAATCAAGAAGGTCACGAAATCAACCGCACAGAGATGGCAAAACCCTTTAACCGTAGCTCTACACCCCGAGTTTTACCCAGTGACCAACTCAGTGTACAAGCTCCTGAGATTTACAAAGTTACCTTTTACACCTTTGATGGTCAATTGATTGTCGATCAGTTAAAAGTGGAATTTTAATCTTAGATAAAAAGTTGCTCGTTTTCGAGGGGGATTGATTGGGTATTTGTCTGGCTTAAGACTTATCGATCTCAAAATACTGGCAATGAACCCATCGACAACTCCAAACCTTAAGATCCCACCCGTCACTACACCTCCACTAAAAATCGCTACAAACTGGGGGTTATTTGTAATGGGCGATCACCACTCAATAGACAGCAGAAAACTTGAGTTGGTGAAATTGTCGGTAAAACAATTAGTTTTATAGTTTAAGATAGACTGGTATTCAATTCTATTTTTAGTTTGTCGCTGCACAACGGGACTATCAAAACAGATTTGCCCGAGTTGCTCAAAACTCCGACTTGATTCAGAGGGTTTCTTAGAAGTCATAGACTGAAAACTGAACCCGTTGGTCAATACCTGAGTGTGATCGCGCATCATTCATCTTGCATTCGAGCCTATGTCTAGTTCGCAAAATCAGCAGTTTACGATTCACTTTTGGGGCGTCAGAGGAAGCATTGCCTGTCCTGGGGCGGAGACAGTACGCTACGGGGGCAATACCTCCTGTATAGAAATGCGAGTCGGAACCGAACGCTTGATTTTTGATGGAGGAACAGGTTTGCGGGTTCTAGGACAATCTTTGATGTCTCAGCTCCCAGTCACAGCTCATCTGTTTTTCACCCACGCTCATTGGGATCATATTCAAGGTTTTCCGTTTTTTACCCCGGCTTTTGTCCCTAAAAATACATTTTATATCTATGGAGCGGTTGCTCCGAATGGTTCTACGGTGCAGCAACGACTCAACGACCAAATGCTTCACCCCAATTTTCCGGTTCCCTTACAAACGATGGGGGCTGTGATGAAGTTTTTTGATATCAATATTGGTCAAACTCTAGAAATCGGAGACGGGGTTAAAGTTGAAACGGCTTTGTTAAATCATCCCGGTGAAGCCGTCGGTTATCGAATCAATTGGAATGGTTATGCTGCTGCTTATGTCAGTGATACAGAACATTTTCCCGATGGTTTAGATGACAATGTATTGTTTCTTGCTCGTAACGCCGATGTCTTAATCTATGATGCCACCTACACCGATGAGGAGTATTACTCGGAAAAAACCAGTAAGGTCGGGTGGGGTCATTCAACTTGGCAAGAAGCGGTTAAAGTGGCAAAAGCAGCCAATGTGAAACGGTTGGTGATTTTTCATCATGATCCTCTCCATAATGATGATTTTCTCGATCAAGTCGGAGAACAAGTCGCTCAACGCTTTCCAAATAGTCTCATGGCCCGAGAAGGTCTTTCAATTCAATTAATCTCTCCCGAAGAGACTACAAAACCTCAACTGATGTGAACTACTCACACTGACCGCCGCGGTACAATGTGAGCTTCTGATTTCTCAGCCCGATGCCCTTTCACCGTCGCGGTTATCTGGTCTTAAACAGGCT
>Ga0207419_1000319_pt1 | contig 40675 bp, 32 predicted proteins | sample ElkSloMetagenome_4_FD_184723 | JGI IMG/M metagenome (GOLD analysis project Ga0207419, IMG submission 184723) | Hot spring microbial communities from Elkhorn Slough, Monterey Bay, USA - MD2A (version 2) | ecosystem: Environmental > Aquatic > Marine > Intertidal zone > Estuary: Microbial mat ...
AGTAAAACTTATCCAATTTCGTTTAATGGTAAAATGCGTTTTACTATGGATTTACCTTTAGACTTGAGTAAGGATGATATCGAAAAAACGGTAATGGCTCATGAAAAAACCCAAGCGCAACTTGACGGGCGCGTACCGAAAAAGGTTATAGTGGTTCCTGGGAAGATTGTTAATATTGTGGGATGATATTTATACTTATATGAATAGGATAGTCTTCATGATTTTTGTTCTAACATTCTTTTTGAGGTGCTCTAATGATGATTCTGATGTAGAACTCCTACCAGATTCCTATACATTGGAAGCTATAATTGGTTCTTGGGCTTATGATTCTGTTTCTTTTGATGGTCAAACTGTACTTTACGAGCATACCGCTGCATGTGATAAGATATGTTCCAGTTTTATAACGAAGAAGGCAAACTTTTTGATTTTGAAGAGAGTTATGTTATGAATTGTTCTAATTGTGCCGATTGCGCAAAATCAACAACAAACTTAAAATGGGAACTTAAAGGTACGGTTGTAGAATTGTTTTTGGGGAGCAGATGATTGCAAAATATAACATATTGGAAGTCGATGAAACAATTATGAGGTATTCAAGAGAGGTAGATTTAAACAATGACGGCGTACTGGAAGAAGTCATTGTAAATGATGTTTATTATGATCCGTACGGAGATTTTGGGTGATTTTATGAATTCGCGATAAAATTTCATCGAATAAAAAATTAAAGATAATTAAGAACTGTTAAATGCCTTTTTAAAATCAATTCATACCTTACTAAAGTACAATCCAGGCATGAAAAAGGATAAGCAAAATTCTGAAGTCGCATTTCCAAAAACGTCAAATTCAAAATCTGGTAAATGGTCACGGTTTTTATCGCGTATCATCCGAATGCCTAAGTGGAGACAGGCAGATGAAGTAGCACTTGTTCTTTTCAGCGCCTTCATTATTACAACCACGCTGTATTATTTCAACGAATGGAAATTCAGCGAGGAAGAATGGAAACGTGCACCGAGCAGTCGTCATGAAATTGTTGATGATCTGATTGATTCTGAACGTTTAAGTCAAAAATCAAAACAAGAGGTGCTTTCTATTCTGGGAACGCCATATTATTATCATGAAAACAGTGATTCGTTGTCATACGAATTGGGGAAACCAGCGTCTTTTTTTGAGCAAAAAAACGAAAGGCTTTTACTCATTTTTGACCATAATAAAGTGGTAAAAATTTCAATAGAAACCTACTAACCTTAATCGCCCTATTTTGGAAGATTCTCAAACAAACCTAAAATTTTTGAGGATTTGGTAAAAATTTTATACTGCCTAAATTACAGTTGCTTAGCCTGGCAATTCATTGTACTTTCCTCTTTTAAAACCATCTAATTATGATAATTGGCATTCCCAAGGAAATTAAAAACAATGAAAGTCGCGTTGGTATGACTCCAGCTGGCGTGTTTGAGTTGAGGAAAAACAATCACACGGTTGTTGTGCAAAGTACTGCGGGTGAAGGCAGCGGATTTATAGACAAACTGTACGAGGAAGTAGGCGCAATTATTGGGGACTCCATTGAAGAGGTATATGCCAAGAGCGATATGATTGTAAAGGTAAAAGAGCCCATTGCATACGAGTACCCATTGATAAAACCCAATCAGGTGTTATTTACCTACTTTCATTTTGCCTCAAGTAAGGCTTTAACAGATGCTATGATAAATAGCCACGCTGTGTGCATTGCATACGAAACAGTAGAGGATGACGATGGTGCTCTTCCGCTGCTCACGCCAATGTCTGAAGTGGCAGGAAGAATGGCCATCCAGCAAGGTGCCAAATATTTAGAAAAACCTATTAAGGGTCGTGGGGTTTTACTCGGTGGTGTGCCTGGTGTTCCTCCCGGTAAAGTGCTGGTTTTGGGAGCCGGTACCGTTGGTGTACAAGCGGCGAAAATGGCAGCTGGACTGGGAGCGCACGTTACCATTATGGATATTGATATGAAACGTCTAAGATATGTTAACGACGTTATGCCAAATCACGTAACAACAGAGTTTTCCAGCGAATATAACATCAGAAAAGCCATACAGACCCACGACCTGGTCGTTGGAGGAGTTTTGGTAAAAGGTGGAAAAGCTCCAAAATTAATTACCCGCGATATGCTAAAACACATGCGTCCTGGAACCGTAATTGTGGATGTTGCGGTTGACCAAGGCGGTTGCTTTGAAACGACCAAGGCCACTACCCACGAAGAACCGATTTATATAATTGACGACATTTTACATTATTGCGTTGCCAATATGCCCGGTGCCGTACCTTATACCTCTACCTTGGCCTTGACTAACGTTACGCTTCCATATATTTTAAATTTAGCTGGGGGCTGGCAAAAAGCTTGTAAAAATAATAACACCTTAGCCAAAGGTTTAAATATCGTTCATGGCGAAATTGTTTACGATGAAATTGCTGATACCTTCGTTTAATCTGTTTGATGTTGATACCTACTGACATATCTTCAGATTGATTTGTTGCAATTAAATTGGCTTGTTTTTTGCTATATTGACGTAAAATTAAAGATAAAAGATTATGATAGGATATTATATACTTATCGGTGCAATCGCATTGGTAAGCTGGATGGTAAGTAGTCAATTAAAACGAAAATTTGCAAAGTATTCAAAAGTACAATTGCGAAATGGAATGAGCGGGCAGGAGATAGCTGAAAAAATGTTGAGTGATAATGGTATTTATGACGTTGAGGTCATTTCGGTAAGGGGTCAATTAACAGACCATTATAATCCAAAAAATAAAACTGTGAATCTGAGTGAGGCGGTGTATAACCAGAGAAATGCCGCAGCTGCGGCAGTAGCCGCCCACGAGGTTGGCCACGCAGTGCAACACGCGCAAGCTTACAGCGCCCTACAAATGCGTTCGGCCTTAGTTCCAATAGTTTCAGTGACTTCGGGTATGTCCCAGTGGTTAGTCATTGGAGGTTTAATCCTCGGTGCCGCTGCGGGTGTTGGTCTTGGTTACTGGGTGGCAGTTGCTGGTTTGGTATTTATGGGCTTTGCTACATTGTTTAGTTTTATTACGCTTCCGGTAGAATACGATGCCAGTAATCGCGCCTTGGCTTGGTTGAAAAACAAGAATATGGTAACTCCAGAGGAATACAAAGGCTCAGAAGATGCCCTTAAATGGGCAGCAAGAACATATTTGGTAGCAGCAATAGGCGCACTAGCTTCGCTATTATATTGGGCATTACAGATATTTGGAGGTAGGGAATAATAGTTATTTTTGATTGTTAAAAGTTCTAGTATTACCTCTCAGACCTCCTAGAATAGGCGTTAAGCCAGATGCGTTGGGTAATTGTTTTTAGGTCTTGATTATCGGATGCTAACATCTTAGAAATCATACTGGTTTTGCTAAACGACCAAAACAGCCCTGTTTCTAAAATATAGGGCTTATTTGTTTTGTCGTGAATCCTAAAATCGTACATAGAAAAGTCTCGACAATGTAATGCCAGATGCGCTTTTTTCATAATTTTTGTAAGCTCATTTTTTAAATCTTTATTAATCTTAGCTGGACAAACTGAAGGCACCATTTTTTTATCAGACTGTGAAATTAGTTGACCATCATCAAATTTTAATTTATCCTCTGCATAACGGATGGGTCTTTTCTCATTTACTCCGTATTCTATAAATGACGGTACTATGAATTTACCGTCCATATACAAAATGGCAGCTCTAATTTCTCGACCGGGGATGTAGGTTTCAACCAGTATTTCATTTCCAAATTGAGCGCATTTTTCTAAAGCAGTCTGATATTCTTTTTTATCCTGAACTAGGGAAAGGCCATCTGAATTATCGGCACTATTTGGTTTTACGATCACTGGGAAATCTAACATTTGAGCTGTATCATTTTGGTCTGAAATTTTAATTAATTGTCCATTTGGAACTAAAATACCAGCATTTTCGCATATTGTTTTAGTCAAGAATTTATCTTGGGAGATTGCTGCGGTGTGTCCTGGTGAGCCGACGACTGGTATATTTAAGATATCCTCAAAAATAATACGAATACTAGTGAGCCCTTTATGGCAAAACATGTGGGGAACGGCAATATCAGCCTCCCTGACCTGACTTATCATTTCCTCAAAAGAAAGTTTCTTAGAGACTCTGGGTAATTTTTCACTAACAGACCAAGTACTGTCTGGATGTGCAATGGCAAATAAAAGGTCAAATCCAGGTGGTTTTACAACCTCTTTAGCGTAGAGCATCGAGAGCCTAAAGAAAAGTTTAGAGGTTGGCGATCCAACTAATTGTAATGCTATCATTGGCTTACATTTCTTTTAGATTTGTGATCATCTAAATATGATTATCACTACTTAATTTTATCCTTTTTCAAGCTTAGCTTTGTTATCATCTTTAGTCCCCTCCAGGAACAACCAATTTACCTATATTAAAATCAATATGCGACCAAGGCAGATTCTTCTTTAAATTCTTTAAGATTTGGTAAGGAATACTTACGTGATTATTAAACCAAAATGGCCAAGGGTCACTCCATTGAAATACCGCTTCCTTTCCCGTCCAGATTCTTTTAAAAATCATTTTAAATGTGCCGAGGTTCGTGCTGGTAAACAATCGATACAGTTCATGGTAAAACCAGTACGTATGACCGGCATTTTGGTTTGGTTCGAAAGTTTTAAATGAAATTGGATCTTGATAATATGCTAAGGCTGCTTTGGGCTGATTGTGAAATAGGGTTATTGCGGAATGTGTTCTAGGATTACATTCTATGGGATAAACTGTGTCATCTTTTATTATAAAGTCAAACGAAATTTGGCCAGTGGCATTTAACTGTTTTATGAATGATGTGACCCATTCCTTAACCTTCGGGTGATGCAACATTTTATAATTAACCTGAAACGGTGAGGAATCAGAGCAGATGTACATGTTCATTTCACCATTTTGTGTAGTTGTATGCGTACAAACCTCTTTGCCTTCAATAAATTCTTGTAATACCCACGGGTCGCTTTCAGAAATTGGAAGTCCTTCCACCCGTTCTCGCCAACCCTTGTGAGGCAGTGTTCGTAAATCTAAACGGTAAATGGGGTCGTAGTCAATTTTTTTTAAGATGTATTTTTTATGGTTTCCAAATTGATGGGAGAGCAACTTTTCCTTCGAAGTGAAATGAAATGATTCCAAGACGGAAAGACCGAAATCTTCTGCCATTTTTATGAACTGGTGTTTATCATCAAGTCTTTTTACGATGTATTCATCAAAATGAAATATTGTGGTTTCGTCAGGGAATTTCGGCTTTGCCTTCGCATCGTAGAGTGCAGCTTTGGGGCTTGCAACGGGGATAAAAATATCTATCTGTTCCTTCTTTGCAATATCAATTAAGGATGTAAGGTATTTTTCTCCTGTACCTGTAATTTTCGGTATGGTTACATATAGGTCAACTGCATTTGAAAATCGGGTTCCACAGTATTTATATAAGGATGTTTCTGCCACAATAACCCTATCCCCATTGGCGTGAAACATTCTAGCCAATTGCAGGCATTTAGTCATCTTTCCGCCAGTTAGAAGTATTGTTCTTCCGCTGGGTTTAGCTGTTTTATAACGTGCAGCAACATTGAACATGTACGCTAAAAGCGTTAAAAAGAAAAAGGGAATAGCAAATAGTCCCAGTAGAAAAATGGTGATTAGTGATTTAAGTATATTCCTCAATGTAATCAATTCGTCTAATAATGGTAACACCATCTCTAATGGGCACTAAAACATTTTGAACTCGATCGTCTTGCGCTACAAATTTATTGAATTCCCTAATGGCTTTCCCGTTTTTAGAAATTTCAAATGTTGAAAAGACCTGACCTTGATACAACGTGTTATCAACGCAAATAAGCCCGTCTTTAGCCAGTAAGCCTAAGTCCATAATTGATTTGTAATAATTCAAGTAATTAGGCTTATCGGCGTCTATGAATATAAAATCAAACGTTTTGTGTTCTTGATGAAGCTGGTTTAGCGTTATTGAAGCGTCACCAATTTTTATATCCACTTTTTTGCCGTGGGTTGATTTTGACAATTGTTTTTTCGCAATATTAGCCGCAAATTTATCGTACTCACAGGCAATTAACTGCCCGTCTTCTGGGAGTGCCTCTGCCATAGCAAGAGAGGCATAACCAGTAAACGAGCCAATTTCCAAGACGTTTTTTGATTTGGTGCTGGCAATGAGCATTTTTAAAAATTGACCTTCGACCTTACCTGAAAGCATCTCCTTTTCCAACTTTAAGTCAGTTTTGGAATTGTCGTAAGCAGCTTGCCAATCTAACTTATTGGTTTCAAATTCAAGATGATTTAGTGCCTCAGATGGTTTGCTTGTGTGGTGGGTAAGGTAGTCTTCAAGCGGATCTACTAGAATTTGGCACTGCGCCAATAGCGCTATAACTTCGGCTTCTGATGCTTTTTCCAAAATTCGCCTTTTTAACTCTGCTAATTTTTCGCTTAGAATAGAGGACGGTGTTATCGCTCGACGTGTTTGAGGTTCGGTTTTTTTGTTTTTATGACGCATAAGCGAATTTAATTTTGGGAACTAACGGCTTGTGACTGTATATTTTCAAATTTTGATTTTAAGGTTGCCCAATCAGTCTGGTCTAAGGATTTGTAGTGTACATCCGAAATTTTAGCACTTTCGTCATCGTGATAATTGCCAGGCGTAACCACGGTAAAAATTCCAGCTCCTTTGGAGGACAGTACCGAATTCAATGAATCTTCAATGGCGATACATTCGTGTGCTTTTACGTTGAAATGGCTTAACGCAGTATGGTAAATATCAGAAGACGGCTTACCGTTTTTGGCATCATGCCTATGGAATATATAGTCAAAATGGGCTTCACTAAGTTTTCCTTGTGAGGCCTGGATTATGGCATCGGTATTTTCTTTACCCGTAGTAGTAACCCAAGCAACTTTAACACCATCGTGTTTGGCCTTTTCAATAATATCGGTTAAGCCCTCTCTGGGACATATCTTCTTTTTAATGATATGTTCACAGGCAAGTTCAGTTTTTCTGGCATGAACTTTTTTTATGGTTTCGTTTAAAAGATTCTGGTTGGTCGCTTTAGAAAGGGTCTCAAGCCTATCGATACCGCCGCTGCTCTTCAATAGTGATTTGTAAATATCCTTGGACCATTCCCAGTTGACATCGTTTTCATTCAATGCCTGATTATAGGCTAGGCGCTGGAATTCTGAGGTTTCGGCTACGGTTCCTATTGAACCTATAAACAACACTTTTGGTTTCATTTTTTTCAGAAATTAGAGATTAAATTTTAGAGATAAGACTAAATGTAAAAATTTTATACACCATGGGATTCGAGTGGGTTCTCAGCTATGGTTGATGGGTCTTCAAGACCAACGTCGCTGCATAAGGGCTCTACACCAATTCCTGATTGTGGATAGGATACGCAAACAGTTTTGTATTCAAAAAGAATAGTTTCCAATTCAGATTTTGAAAGATCATTTAAATAACCACATTTACCAATGCTCCCTTTTGGTAACGGCGCTACTAAGTTGCCCCCTCGTTTTTGGGTAACTTTTACCTGTGCCTCCCAAATTAAATCTGTATCGTCGAGTATGGGGCTCCACAAGCTCAATTCAAAATTACTGATGAGATTTAGAATTCTGTCCCGTTCCGTTACGGTAATCCATCCTTTTCTAAAACTCATGAACGCGCCGAGGCCCATTCCACAGGCAACGGCATGACCGTGCAGCATCCCGGATGGGATTTCATAACCTGGAGACCAAGTATGGCCGTAAGCGTGGGGGCGGCACTGGTGGGTTTCGTATAGATTTCCATATTCAGCCTCAACGTAGCTCTTCATTGCTAAGGTTAGTACACGCTGCCCTTTGTCACTGAGTTCTTTGTCGTCTCCTTTAGTTCCAAATTGGGAATGCAATAAATCAATCCCGGTGTCTTCAAGAAGCTCAAAAAGTTCAAGGTCCTTAACAACCGCCATCTTTATGATTTCAGCAACACCGTGACGAATCCAGCCTGATTTTAGGGTTTTGAAAAAGGTTCTATCTGTAAGTGTCATTACCGGGGCGTGGTAAGCACCAAATAAGTTTTTAAATCCAAAACCGTCACAACAGGTTCTTGGCGAAGGTCCTGCGTCAATACCAGAAACTATAGAGGTTGCTAGCATTACATACGGTGTGTTACGATGGTATAGGGAACAAGCCAAACCACCAGTATCTGCAATAACCCCACCACCGACAATCAATACAGGTTCTTGCCTCGAAACACCGATTTTCTTGAAGTCGGCCATGAGGGATTCAACCATATGAATACCCTTATCAACTTCCATGGCGCGATACACCAATAAATCGAGTTTAATACCGTGATGCCCAAAATAATCCTTAATATCGCTGCCGTAGTGGTCACTAACGTTAGAGTCTAGAACGCAAACGCAACGGCCAAGTGGTTTATAGAGATTTTTGAGTATAGGGTTCTCATACTGTAAAACACCTTCTGCAATATGAATCTCGGTCATGGTAGAGGTTGTCATAACAGCTTCGATGTAGCCTCCATCGGTATCACTGTTCACGGTACCACTACTGGTCCGGTAAGTTGAGGTGGGATAGATGGCGTGGGGGTCTTTAGTTTCTAAAGATTCCAGATGGGATGCTAAGGTGTCGTTATTAGAATATTTTAACATTAGTTTTGCCATACTCAACGTTCCTTCTTCATGCTGTGAGACTTCGAATGCAAGTGATTGCCAATTTTTAGATTCATTAATTTCCAATACCGTAATTAACTCATATAATAATGAGAAAAATTGTCTGGCAGGCATGGCATAGGCTGTCTTTAATTTACGAAAAAGAGCAGTTGCTTTGGGTGAAATCGCATTACCTTCAATAATCAATGACTTGTGCTCAAAGGCCGGAATGAGCCTAAGTTTTTCAATAAGTAATTGAAAATATTGGTTATTTAAAACTGTTTTAAAACCCGATGGATTAGAGATTTGTAAAATGAGCTGATTGATTGAGTTATTTGGTGGTAATTGAGTCATCAAATTTTTTTGTTTAAAAATAAATATTTAGAATTAAACAAATTACCGCTTTTAGATTAAAAGATAACAGTATTGTGATTGAGTTGAATATGTACCAAACAGCACAGGACAATAACTTAGCATTGAAGCACTAAGAAAGTATGGCAATTAATCGTTTAGATCTTGATTTGGCGATTGATCTGTTGGTTTAGTGAAATGAATGTTTCGGTTCTTGAAACACCGGTTATGGATTGAATGTCCTTATTAAGCACCTCCATAAGATGTTCATTGTCCTTACAGAGAATTTTTATGAAAATACTCCAGTTACCTGTGGTGTAGTGGCACTCCAGTACCTCGGGTATTTTTTTTAATTGGCGCACAGCCTCTGGATTGCTCATGGCCTTGTCTAAGTAAATACCAATGTAGGCCATGGTGGTATAGCCAAGAACTTTTGGGTTTAAAACAAATTTAGAGCCAGAGATCAGTTTTGACTTTTCTAGTTTTTTTAGTCGTTGATGTATCGCCGCTCCAGAAATCCCTACACTACGCGCGATTTCAAGTATCGGGGTACGCGCGTCTGCCATCAAGGCTCGAAGGATTTTTTTATCAATCCCGTCAATTTGTATCTGTTGGTTTAGGTTTTTCATCTTCAGTTTCCGCGAAAGCGGGAATCCCCATGTAATTAAAACAGCCACGTCTCGACCATTCGGGGTCACGAAGATAAACACAAATTTATGTCTATCTTTATTATGAATACATTTTCACTCTAAAAAAATTTTAGGAAAATTTGCAATACACAAGGCTTTAGCTCAATGTTCTCAAAGTTGCTTAAAAGACATTAGGTACATTTAAGATTGAAAGATTTCTTTATTATAGTCGGATTTTAGTTTTTGTTATAACAATTAAAACAATCTGCAATATTCATCAGAAGTGTTTTTAAATTTAAATTCTTGTTTCCGCCTAAGTAAATATCCGAGCAGCCAGGCGTCTTTTAGTTTATTTTTATTTTATACTAATTATACATTTAATGGATTATAGCCTAAATAGGGCACTTTGGTTTCTTTAAATTTCACATCATACTCTTCCAATTCCCTTAAAATGGGTTCATAAACCTCTTTTGCAATTGGTATCTGTACGCCTGGGGTCGATAATTTTTCATTTAAAATCATCAATGTTGCGATTCCTACCGGTAGGCCTACTGTTTTTGACATAGCGGTATAAGTGCGGTCTTCGCCTTTAGTGACCATGGTAGCGTCAATTTGGTGCTTTTCACCATTTAGTTCATATCCAAATTTATGGTACATCACAATCATATCCTTATCCTCTTTTTTCAAACTCCAGCTATCCTGTAAAATTTTCTGTAGAATTTGAGCGGGTGTGGCACTTTTTAGTTCTACTTTTTTGGATTTACTAAAGATGTCAAGTTCTTCTAATTTGTCCCAAACAATATCGTCTTGATCAATTTTAAGGGCATGTCTGAATTTCAATTCTACCGAATCGGTTGGGCTGTACGGTAAAAATGCGTTAACAAAATCTCGGTAGCTCATATTTTCACTATCTACAATTTCATAATTGTCATCGGTTAGGCCTAGCTGTACAAACATGTTCCATGCCCTACTGAAGCCTACGCGTCGCATAGTGCCGCGGTAGAGGGTTTTAATATCGTCGAGGCCATAGTCAAATCGGTATTTTAGTGAATCGCGATTTGCATAGGCTTCAAAACGTCCGTAACCTTCTACGTCCAAAAATTCGGTTCTTCTGAATAAGCGGTTATAGGGAATATACTTGTAAGATCCCTCCTGAATAAATTTAGCCGCACTGCCCTGGCCAGCTAACACAACGTTTCTTGGATTCCAGGTGAACTTGTAGTTCCAAAGGTTGTTGTCACTCTCGGGAGCCACTAACCCTCCTGCAAAGGATTCAAACAAGATAATGGTTCCGCCCTGGGCGCGAATATCATCTAACACCTTCATTGCGCTCATATGGTCTATGCCGGGATCAACCCCAATTTCATTCAATAAGATTAAATCCTTGTTTTTGGCAGCCTTGTCTAAATCTGCCATTTCCTTGCTTACGTATGAAGCCGTAACCATATTCTTGCCAAAGGTCACACAGTCCTTTGCGACTTGTATATGGTATCTTGCTGGGAGCATAGATACCACAATATCAGCATTTTCAATAGCAGCTTGTCTTGAGGACTTATCAAAAACGTCCAAGGTTATGGCTTGGGCGTTTCTATGATCGCCGATAAGTTTTCTTGCATTTTGGATGCTTATATCACCTACGATGATGTGTAATTCTTCAGAGAGTGATTTGTCAAGCAAATATTTTAATAGGTAGGATGATGATTTGCCGGCACCAATGATTAAAATCTTTCGCATAATGGATTAGGTTGAGTAGTTTTGTAATAATATTTATTAATTGATCATTTATAGAGAGTGTTTAACGAAGTTAATAAATAGTAGTAGTAATTTAGCTTAAAAGTCAAATATCTATGCATAAAAAATGTTTGCTAATAGGTGTTACGTTGGGGGTGCTTTCTGTAATACTTGGTGCCTTTGCCGCACATGGTCTCGAAACCAAAATTAGCCTTGACGCACAACAGACCTTTGAGACCGGAGCGAGATATCAAATGTACCACGCACTCTTGTTGGTGTTTCTTGGCCAAATGGATCGAATTACAGATACATCAAAAAATCAACTTTGTATTTTAATTTTAGTTGGTGTGCTGTTATTCTCAGGATCGATTTATTTATTGGCAACCAATGATCTAACCGCCTTTGATTTTAAGCGTATTGGCTTTGTTACACCAATTGGCGGTTTGATACTAATAACGTCATGGATCGTTTTAGGTTTTAAAATTTCCAGGATAACGTCATAAATACTTGCATATAGGTTAGGGGTATTTTTATAATATCCTTTTGGGATTTAGAAGAATGTGTAACTTTGTAGCCTAAATTAAAACTACATTTATGGTAAACCATACAGAAGTTACGAAAACGATTTCGATAGATAAATATGGCATTAAAAATGCGAAGGTACATTATCAGTTAAGCCCTGAAGAACTACAGAATATTACCGTTCAAAAAGACCAGGGAGTAAACACCTCATCTGGAGCATTAGCCGTAAAAACAGGAGAGTTTACCGGGCGTTCCCCCCAAGACCGATTTATTGTCAAGGATGACGTAACCAAGGATAGAGTTTGGTGGGGGCCTATCAATATTCCCTTCGATTCTGGTGATTTTCAAAAATTATACGATAAGGTAGCAGATTACTTGTCTGAAAAAGAAGTGTTTGTTCGCGATAGCTATGCCTGCGCCGATGATAATTACCGTTTAAATATTCGAGTAATTAATGAATATCCTTGGAGCAATATGTTTGCTTACAATATGTTTCTGCGTCCAAATGAGGCCGAACTAGAAACTTTTGAACCAGAGTGGACAGTAGTAAACGCGCCAGGTTTTACTGCCGATCCAGAAGTTGATGGAACGCGGCAGCACAATTTTGCGATTCTTGATTTTACACGTAAAATTGCCTTAATTGGTGGGACCGGCTATACTGGCGAAATTAAAAAAGGGATATTTTCTGCATTGAATTTCATATTACCCGTTTACAAAGAAACCTTGCCTATGCACTGCAGCGCCAATGTTGGTAAGCAAGGAGATACCGCTATATTTTTTGGCTTATCTGGTACGGGCAAAACAACGCTCTCTACAGACGCGAGCCGAAGTTTGATTGGTGATGACGAACACGGCTGGACAAAAGAGGATACTGTATTTAATTTTGAAGGAGGATGCTATGCCAAGGTTATAAACCTCTCTAGGGAACAGGAACCCGAAATTTATGGGGCTATCAAAAAGGGCGCTATTTTGGAGAATGTTGTTATGGATAATGATGGGAATGTAGATTTCTCTGACACTTCCATAACCCAAAATACTCGGGTGAGTTACCCTATTTATCATATTGAAAATATACAGCAGCCCTCAATAGGCAAGAATCCTAAGAATATTTTCTTTTTAACAGCTGATGCTTTTGGAGTTATTCCGCCGATATCAAAATTGACCCCTAGCCAAGCCGCCTACCATTTTATTTCTGGCTACACAGCCAAGGTTGCGGGTACAGAAGCTGGAGTAGTGGAGCCCGTACCTAGCTTTTCAGCTTGTTTTGGTGCACCTTTTATGCCGTTGCATCCTGCCAAGTATGCAGAAATGTTAAGTAAAAAGATGAAGGCATCTGGAGTTAACGTTTGGTTGGTAAACACAGGTTGGACTGGGGGACCTTACGGAGTTGGTACGCGAATGGAATTGAAATACACGCGAGCCATGATAAATGCTGTGCTAGACGGCAAACTAGGTCTTTATAACTATGATGATTATCATATTCATTCTGTATTTGGCGTAGCACAGCCAAGGGAATGCCCAGGCGTCCCAACTGAAGTTTTAAGCCCAAGAACCACATGGAACGATGATGATGCCTACTACAAAATGGCTTTTAAATTGACCAACGCCTTTAGGGAAAATTTTAAAAAGTTTGAAGCACATGCCAGTGAGGAAATTAGACGTGGCGGACCCCAGCGTTATGCCTTTTAAAAATAGCATATTGAATATTTGAGAGTTTAAAACTGCGATTTCGAGAGAAATCGCAGTTTTGGTTTTAATTGGAGATTGACTTTTAGTTTATGTTATCAAAAGCCGTTGAAGGGATACCAGGCCTCGAGGTTTGTAAAGCTTTTTTTGCAGAAAGGCACAATCGATTTAAGAAGTATTAGAAATCTATAGCGTTAATTCCCTATCATGTAATAGTCTATTACTGCGCTAACAAAAATGCTGCAAAATGTATCCTTGTATTTGTTTTTACAGATTGCCTGATTATTCCCCTGAACCGTTGTTGGTTTCAGGCAGGGTCGCAGGTGCTACTTTTTCATCATGAGCGGCATGGTATTCTTTGAGAAGCTTCATCGTGGCATTGAGTAAGTCCTTGGTTTCAAGTAAAATACTGAAATAGAGGGTTGTGTTTTTTGGACTGGACTCTTCGCTTCTGGTACGCTCCACTTGCAGCTGTATTTTTTCTGTCACCAAGTCAATTATCATCTTTTTCTCAATGATAACGGCTCTTAGGTTTTCGAAGGTATTGCTATCAAAGATGGCCTTCATCCCTAAGAACAGTTTTTCAACCTCAACATCGATTTCCTTAAGCTCCCTTATTTGGGAAAATTTGAGTTTTTTATGATTATTATTTACGTGTTTGTAACTAACGTTAGAGATATAGTCGAGTGATTGCGCCATATCCTGGAGATAGCTCAGAATATTGATGTAAAAATTACTTGCAGCAAGGCTAGGTTCCTCTAGGTTTTTGATGAAATAAAAGATGTTATCGCGTAGGTCATCAATTTCCGAAGATAATTTATCGGTATTCTTTTTATTCTTTTTAAGTGTTTTTAAATCTTGAACGGCAAGTCCGTTAACCGCTCCAGAGTATATTTTGTTACTGCGTTTTACAACATTAGAGATATTCTTAGCGCTTTCCAGTATAACACCTTGGGTTGAGCTACTTTCAGACCGCTCGAGAATATAGTTTTCTTCCTCTTTCTTTACGTTTTTTTTGTGACTGAGGTAATTTTTGATTAGGAGTGTAACAGCCAGAATAAGTAGAACTGTAAGGGCATAGGCTCTACCATAATATAGGATTAAAGCCATAATTGCGGCAGCTACAAACGCACTCAATGCTGTAAAAAACCAACCGCCGATAACATTAAGTACACCTGCCACTCGGTAAACGGCACTTTCACTGCCCCACGCACGATCCGCTAGCGAAGTGCCCATGGCAACCATAAAGGTTACATACGTTGTAGATAGCGGTAATTTCATAGAGGTAGCAATTGAAATCAAAATACTAGCCACCATAAGATTGACTGCTGCCCTTACCAAATCAAAAGCAGGGATATCCTCGGTTTTCAACCTTAAGGCCACTACAGGTTTTTCGAATTGTTTTTCTATGTACATTTTGGTTTTTGGCGAAAGCATGTCGCTTAATTTTTCTGAAGAGACTATTGCTAGTCTTACAATGCCCCGTGATAGAAAATTAGGTTCAAAGCGTTCTTTAACGTTATCCTGTCGTGATAGGTCCACCGAGGTTTTTACAACTGCTCTTGCCTTTGTGGAAAACCAGAGCGTAAGCACCATTATTACACCTGCGATTAACAACAAAAATGGTTTTGTGCCCACAGGTTGTTCTAAAGCAATCATTGCGTAATTGGAAGGGAGCACCCCACTGGTCGACCAAGCTTCGTAAGAATTAAATGCGGCAATGGGAACCCCGATAAAATTTACCAGGTCGTTACCGGCAAAGGCCACTGCCAAGGCAAATGTACCTACGATTATGATGATGGTATAAATATTCTTGGTTGTGAATTTTATAGTCAGCATAGATATCAGGGTAAAGATAATGAAGCTCATGCCCAAAAATTGGTATGGATATTCTAGGACAAAATTCTTGAAGCTACCATCTAGAAACGTAGCGTTTTTAACGCCCTTTACAAGTATGAAATATAGAATGGAGCTTACAGCAACACCACTAAAAACAGCACCGTACCAAGAAGGTTTGTTTTGGAATTTGAAACTTAGTAATAATCGCGATACAAATTGAACAATAGCACCTACGCTAAAAGCAACAACCACCGAAAGTATTATGCCCAATATAATTTCAACGGCCTTGGAATTATTAATGTACTCCCCTAAATTAAGTAAGCTCTGTGCGTCGTTGCCTGAAATTTTGAGTATGGCGATGCAAACCGAAGCTCCAAGAAGTTCAAAAACAATAGACACCGTAGTCGAGGTAGGTAGGCCTAAGGTATTAAAAAAGTCGAGTAAAAGAATATCGGTTAGCATAACCGCTGTGAAGATGATCATAATTTCATCAAACATAAACTCCCCTGGGTTGAATATGCCCTTTCGTGCTACTTCCATCATTCCACTAGACGACATTGCACCTAGTGCTACACCTAGACTTGCTACAATCATGATAGTCTTAAAGCTTATGGCTTTAGAGCCAATAGCTGAATTAAGAAAGTTTACGGCATCATTACTTACGCCTACAACTAAATCTGCAACGGCTAAAAAAGCCAAAGCAATTAGCATGTAGATATAGATGTTATCCATAGAAAGGAAAAGAAATTAAAGCAACAAATTTCACGTTTTAAAACTAAGCCAATGTTAAGCTAATGTTATGATATGACCTGAGTTTTGCTTTAAAAAGTTATAAAATAGATTAAAAAGGAGCTTTTAAAGTGTGGGAAATAAATATATTTAAAAAATTGAAAAACAATACAATAGAGAATTAATGTAAAATTAATGTTATTAAAATGTTACCTAAATGTTTGTAAATTGTAAATTTTGGGATATATTTGATTATTCGAAACAAATTAATTGGAATGTTATGAAGATGAATAAGATATTGGCTGTGGCAGTTGCATTGTGCTTAGGTAATCTAGGATTGTCTCAAGATGAAAAGAAACCGACTGCAAAAAATTTAGGTGATTTAACCGAAGTTACTTATTATCACTATAATGGAGAGATTGCTCAACAAGGAACTTACAATAAGCAAGGTAAGTTAGAAGGGATTTGGACCAGTTTTGATAAAAATGGTAATAAAACAATGGTAGGTGAGTATAGCGATAATAGGAAAGTTGGAAACTGGCTAATCTGGGATAGTAATGTACTGCGTGAGGTAGAGTATCAAAATTCTAAGATAATCAAAGTCAGTAAGTGGTTAGACAAAGAATTAGTGGCAATTCAAGAATAGTTAACTAAATTATATATTGTTATAAAGAAAGGCTGCTTTATATGAAGCAGCCTTTTACTTTACAAACAATTGATACAAGAATTAGTTATTGATCCAATCAAAGTCAGATTCAACTGTCTTAGAGGATGAGTAAGTTGTTTCCTCAACTGCAGCACTACCATCTATTACTAGATTAGTTGCTGGGGCCAAATCTCTAAAGTCAAATTGCTGCTATTATTGAATGGACGAATAATAAAACGATACTAGCTTCTAATTAAAAGAACAATTAAAATTTTATTTTATGTATTCAAATAGAAACCCGCTTGGAATCCAAGCGGGTTTTTTAGTGAGATAAATCTAAGTTTAACTTACCTATTTTAATTAGCCCAACTAAAGTCAGATTCTTCAGTTGTAGACGAACTGTAGGTCGTAGCTTCGTTTGCAGCAGCACCGTCGATAACAAGTTCTGCAGCAGTTGAAGTTCCTGCAAATTCGAATAATAAATCAAAACCAGTTGCAGTAAACCCGTTAATTGTAGCTGTGGAAGCAGCTTTCATTTGGATTGCCAGACCACCTGTAGACGAAATAGCAGTTAAGTTATTTAACGTCGGATTGCTAGCAGTACCATCTGCTTCAATAGCTGTTGAGAACCCTTGAATAGTATTTATAATATAAGCTGTATCCATAGTGCCATTCCAGCCTTCTGTCCAATCGATGGCATCATCTTCTATATTTTCAGCATAAAAGTTAGAAACACTCACGGTTCCACCAAAAAACTCAATACCGTCGTCTGCACCAGAAATTACGGCAACGTTGTCAATAGTAGTTCCAGAACCTACAGCATATAGTGATAAACCATTAAACTGAGAATCAGCATTGATTTGAGCTCCTGTATTTCTTAAAATTAAGTATTCGATGTTACCTGAAGACTCAGTGTCATCATTACCTCCGTAGATAAGACCACCAACTTCTGCAGTTACATTAACACCCGCTGTGGTACTAGCATTGCCACAAACTAATACACCACCCCAAGGATTTCCATCTACTGAACGCATTTCTACAGGGTTAGTACTTTCTCCTTGGATATCTATGGAACCGCCTTGTAAAACTGCAAGGTAATTAGCAGTTCCAGAATCAGACACTAGTTGAGTGCCAGCAGGAATCGTTAACGTAACACCACTGTTTACTAATACAGGGCCACTAATTGTGTACTCGATTGATGGGTCTAATATTAAATCTGAAGTAATATTGGCCGGTAAAGCGCTACCAATAGCAATATCTGTTGCCCATGCGAAGTCACTCGCATTAATTGGAGAACTTGCATAAACAGCATCATCTGCAGTATCAGCAGCGGCACCGTCTATTACCAACTCTGCAGGAGTTGATGTTCCTGCAAATTCAAATAGAATATTAAAGCCTGTTGCAGTGAATCCATTAATTGTAGCGGTTGAAGCTGCTTTCATTTGGATAGCAAGACCACCTTGGGAAGAAATGGCCGTAAAGTTCTCTATTGTTGGGTTACTTGCAGTACCGTCAGCCTCTATTACAGTAGAAAATCCTTGAATAGTATTAATAACATAAGTATTAGAAAGAGTTCCATTCCAGCCCTCAGTCCAATCAACAGCATCGTCTTCGTTGTTTTCTAAATATATGTTGCTTGCATTTACGGTACCTCCAAAGAATTCTACTCCGTCATCAGCACCATTAATAATAGCTACGTTAGAAATTGATGTTTCAGAACCAACACCATACAAAGATAAACCGTTGTACTGAGAATCTGCATTAATTTGTGCCCCGGCGTCTCTAATGATTAAGTAGTTGATGCTACCAGAGTCATCAGTTGCGTTAGTTCCTCCGTAAACGAGGCCACCCACTTCTGCGGTGACATTGGTACCGGCAGTTGTTGGCGCATTACCACATAATAAAAGGCCGCCCCATGATCCGGCATTACCACTGGAAGATCTCATGATAACCGGATTAGATGGTGTTCCTTGGATGTCGATTGACCCACCTTGTAAAACAGCCAAATAATTTCCAGTACCTACTGCAGAAACTATTTCTGTTCCAGCTGGAATTGTAAGTGTCACACCATCCTGCACTTTAACTTCTCCCGAAAGATCATAAGTTATACTGGGGTCTAGAGTCAAGTCCTGAGTAATATCACCGTCCAAACCTTGACTTGGTGGTTGTGTTCCTCCATTATCATCATCGTCGCTACACGAGAATATAGCTAGTGATAAAATCATTATCAAAATTAATTTACTTTTCATTGTTTTCATCGTTTAGAATTTAATTGTTAAGCATTATTTAAAATTTATAGGATAGGTTCAAGCTAAAAGTCATCCCTCTTTTGTATGATAGCACGGTCTCTTCTTGGGTTGCAGAAGAGTTACCAAAATCAGAGGCTACATTTTGAAATCGTTCGATTTCCGGGTTCAACAAATTTCTTCCGGTTAGGCCTAAACTGATATGTTCGTTAATACTTTTATTTACTATAAAATCAAGTACGACAAACCCTTTCTCGACAATTTCGCCGTTAAAATTGAAGTCTTCCCTATTGTTCCCAGGATTATTTGGGTCTTCGCCCTGAAAGATTGGTGAGCCAATGGCGTAAATACGATCTGACGCATAATTACCCGCTAGTGTAAATTCAAAGGGGTGTTTATTTCCTGTATCTAGCGTCAATGCCAAATTTGTAGTCCAGTCTGATGCCCCTTCAAGTCCTATTTCGGTATTACCACCATATTGAAATGTTCTTGGCGAACCATTGACGTTTATACCTTCGGAAACATCTTTTAAATCTTGTTTATGGTCTATGTAAGATACATTTCCAGAAAGTTTAAGATTTGGTAATGAGTCACGCTTTTTGATTACATAGACTTTCCCTTCCAATTCAATTCCAAAGATTCGAGCGTCACCAGTATTGTAAAAAGAAAATACATCACCGCCTCCCACACGAAGCGATCTGTTTATAGCGTCATCTATATTCTTGTAATAAGCGGTTACAGATATAAGCTCATCACTAGAGGGAAAGAATTCGTATTTCAAATCTATATTAGTATTGGTTGAACGTTCAATAAGTCTGTTACCCGCTTCAATTAAACCTTCGGGAGATACGTATTCAAATGGAGCTATCTCTTTAAACTCGGGGAGCGTTTGGCTTAAACTACCCGAAAGTCTCAATGCCATTTTATCGTTGAGATCGTATTTTAAATTCAAAGAAGGATATAGGTTATTGTATGTCAATTCTGTTTCACCCTCACGTCCACCTGGTGCATTATTTACATTGTAATCAACAAAGATTCTATCACTTTGATATCTTAGGCCTACCTCTGCCGTAAAATCACCAAATGCACCTACAAAATCAACGAAACCAGCATAAGATGTTAATTCAGCATCATAAAAATCATCGGGTTGAACGTTGATGATCAGATTCCCGTTGTCAACATTTTCTTGGTTAAACGCAGCACTTAAATCATCTATTGATTGTGGATTGAATGCCCCAATTGATCCTCCTTCTTCAAAACCTACGAAAGTAGATCTGAAGTCCCTTTGCTTGTATCGACCGTCACCACCAATACTTAATTTGTAAATATCATTCTCATCTTCATCAATTTTTAAGCTAAAATCATCTTTTATTCTACCGTTAAATTCTTGGTCTAAAATTTCTTGAGAACTTTTTCGTTGCTGAAACCCACCGGTGTTACCTAATTCTATTGGTCTTTCATCTTGAGGTACACCATCAACGTTTCTAAAATTCAATTCATTTCTAATCCGGTTGGGTTCATCTGCTGCTAAACGATTATATCCAATAGCCCAGTCTAATTTATTTTTAGAACTCAAATCGTGATCACCAATTAATTGTGCAGTAGATAGAAAGGTGTTCTTAATATTTTGATCCCTGACAAACTGATTACCTGCTATAGAGTTAGGGGTTAATTCGTCAAAAAAGATAGCCTCACCACCTCGACCACCTTCATAGACTTCTTCTCGTACCTTGTTTATGGCAAATGCGTTAAACTTGATTTCGTTACTTTGATTAATTCTATATTGAGCAACAAGAAGCCCATTGGTATTGACTGTTCTTTGCCAATATCTGTTATCGCCATCTGGCACAAAATCCCTAGCTCCCCCAGTAATCGGTAGTAAACTTCCTGTAATTCCTCTATCAAAAAATCTGAATAAACCCTCACGGTATTCGTTATCTACGCTTTGCCCTCCAGAGAAAGACAATCTAAACTTTCCTTCTTCATCTAAGAAACCACCAGCATTAAAACCAAATGAATAGTTTACGGGATTTTCTATACCAACAGTATTCCAGCCTTGGTCAGTCAAGCCATTAACTAAATTACTGTTGCTGTAAGGTCTGGAGAATATGCCCAAGCTCAAATCATCATTTAAAGCTGTTGCGACAAAATTCTTTGTCACAAACACCGCATTCGTGTTAAGACCGTTTGACAGACTAATGCCAAAGTCTTTGCGAGACGTGATATTTTTTGAAGTGATGTTTATATTACCAGATGCTTGATCGGTGGAGTTGTATGGTGAAAACGTTTTACTAATAGATACACTACTAATAAATCTCGTAGGAAAGAGCTCAAGATTTATGTTCTTTTTGTCGATGTTATCTGAAGGTATGGGAAGACCGTTTACTGTTGTAGTTAGATATCTATCACCCAATCCTCTAACGTAAATCTGACCTGATCCTTCTGATTTAGAAACCCCAGATATTTTTGCAGTTGCTGCTGAAGCATCACCAACACCTAATTTTGCAAGTTCAACAGCTCCAATACTTTCTTTGATTTCAATCGCTTTTTTTTGATCTAACAACAAAGCAACCTCACTATCTTTTCTTGCCGTAGTCGTAATTATAACCTCATCCAAAGCACCAGGATTGGCTCCCATGCTTAAATTTATTGTGGTAACTTTTCCTGCTTCGACATTGGCCTCAATTTCTTGGGTTTCATAGCCCACAAAACTAAAAACCAAAGTGTAGGCTCCGGGTTTTAGGTTGTTTAATTCGTAAAGGCCGTTAAAATCTGTGGTTGTACCATTGGTAGTTCCCTTTATTAAAACGTTGGCAAAAGCTAAAGGTTCATCATTAAATTCTTTGTCAATAATCTTCCCAACGATTGAACCCGTATCTTGGGATATTCCTTGAAAGCAAACTAACAAGGTAAAGAGCAATTTTGTTATTCTCATTTAGTTTTTTATTTCTGCTGCAAAGAAACCATCATATTGTAAAGTCTAGGTTAATTAGGCATTAAACCTATATCATAAAAATGTTACCTAAACGTTAAGGATACTTCGTGACTTAAAGTCACTCAGTTCATTTATTTTTTTATTGAGAAATAATGAAATGACTATCTTGCCATTCCTTATAAATTTTATATGAACTGGGAACAATTACTATCCCTAAAACGATACGGAGATAAAAATAAGCGCCTAAGGCGGGAACAGGATGAGACCCGTTTGGGTTTTGATGTGGACTACGACCGCATCATTTTTTCTTCAGAATTTAGGAGTTTACAGGATAAAACTCAAGTTATACCGCTTTCAAAAACAGACTTTGTACATACGAGATTGACCCATAGCCTAGAGGTAAGTGTGGTAGGCCGAAGTCTTGGTAGAAAAGTCGGTCAGCGAATCTTGGAAAAACATCCACACTTAAAAAATGTTCATGGTCATACCCTAAACGATTTTGGAGCTATAGTTGCCGCAGCTTCGTTGGCACACGACATAGGTAATCCACCATTTGGACATTCTGGAGAGAAAGCAATTGGCGAATTTTTTAAAACAGGCAAAGGCAAACGTTTTAAAAATCGGCTTAGCGAAAAGGAATACCAGGACTTATGCGATTTCGAGGGAAATGCAAATGGCTTTAAAATTCTTACCCAGAGTAAGCCGGGACGGCAGGGAGGATTGAGGCTGAGTTATGCCACCTTGGGCGCTTTCATGAAATACCCCAAAGAGTCTTTACCCAAAAAACCAACCCCCCATATTGCCGATAAGAAATACGGTGTTTTTCAAGGTGAAAAAGATAATTTCAAGGAGGTGGCAAAAGAGTTAGGGCTAATAAAGCGAAGTAAAAATGATTTAAGCTTTTGTAGGCATCCACTAGCTTATCTAGTTGAAGCTGCTGATGATATTTGCTACACCTTAATTGATTTTGAGGATGGTATAAACCTTGGCCTGATAGAAGAGGAATTTGCCCTTGAGTATTTGATCAAATTGGTAAAGGATTCAATCATAACGGCCAATTACAATCAACTTAAAACAACTAAGGATAGATTAAGTTATCTCAGGGCACTAGCAATAAACACCTTAATAAAGGAGTGCGTAGGGATTTTTATGGATAACGAGAAAAAAATCCTGAGCGGGAAGTTTTCAAAATCCTTAATGGATTGCAGCAGCTATAAAGCCCAGACCAGGGATATTATTAATCTGAGTATCTCAAAAATCTACAGATCAAACGAGGTGATTGAGAAGGAAATCACTGGTTTTAAAGTGATAAATGAACTTTTAGATATATTTACTTCAGTAGTTATAAATAATCTAGATGGCCGGAGCACTAATTTTGACAAGTTGGTTTTGTTGTCTTTAAGTAAGGAAATAAATTTAAATGAAAATAGAATCTACAATGTACTGCTCTCGGTTTGTAATTATATTTCAAGTATGTCCGACAGTTCGGCAATCACATCTTATAAAACATTAGCAGGGAATTAAATGTCAAAAAATAATGAGAAAATCAATATTGCCGATAATGGCCCTAACGCTTTTGGTTGTAGCGGTCATTTATCTTTTGGAGGAGAAACAAAAAAAACTTACTTCTGTTGAAGTTCTAAAGGAAAAACATTCGAGGTTTTTGATAAACAGTCCTTTTAAGGACACCAAAAAAATGTCAAGGGATGACCGAAAAGCTATGGGTTTGCCTCCCAACGCATACCACGAACAAATGTGGGAGTTGACCATGGATCCCTCAACCGGCCGACCAATGCCAGAGTTGGTTATGCAATTACAACGCGATTTAAGGGCCCAACGCGAGTTAGCTAGAGGTGTGGGTGGAGTTGGTGTCAATCCATGGATTAGCCGAGGACCTAATAATCAAGGAGGTCGAACCAGGGGTATCATGTTTGATCCCAATGACGTTGGAAATGCCGACCCCAGTGAAGATTATAATCGGGTGTTTGCGGGCGGCGTATCTGGTGGGCTTTGGGTAAATGAGGATATTACCGATGAAAATGAATCTTGGACGTTAGTACCGGGCATTCAAGAGAATATATCGGTTACCGTAATCGTGGCCGATCCAAACGATAGTAATGTGTTTTACATTGGGTCTGGCGAGTCTTACGTTAGTGGCGATGCCGTGGGACGTGGTATTTGGAAATCTGAGGATGCAGGAGCCACTTGGCAGCTGATTTTTGGAAATGGGATAACGAGTATAACCGGTAACGGTCAATCTGTTAACGGCATTTTTTATGTAAATGACATCGTTATTAGGGATTTTAATGGTACATCAGAGGTTTACGCCGCCATATCAAGCGCGTTTTATAGAACATCTTCTTCTCCAGGTAATTTTAATGGTCTTTTTACCATGGGGCTTTATAAAAGCATTAACGGGGGCGACAGTTGGAATCGATTTAATATAGTTGATTCTGAAACAAATACCTTTAAAAATCCAAATGATATTGAATTGGATATCAATAATAACATCTGGGTCACTACAACGAGAAGTCCTTTTGGTGTGGCCGGAGGTGATATTTACAAATCTACAAATGGCGTAACTTTTGACTCTATATATACAATTGCAAACGCTAGAAGGACGGAGTTAGAAGTTTCTGCTACAGATGCCAATGATTTTTGGGTGGTGGCCGATAGAGGCGAGGCCGATATATTTAAAACAGAGGATGCATTTAATACCGTAACCCGACTTAATGAACCTGATGACGCTGATGAGGGAATACCTGCTGAAGATTACACTAGGGGTCAGGCCTTTTACAACCTACCAATAGAAGCTAATTCAAGCGGTAAGTTATTTATTGGTGGTATCGACCTCTTTAGTACTGAAGATGATGGAATTAATTGGCAACAGTTGAGTAAGTGGACTGATAGAACCCCTGGCTTAACTGACTTATCGGTACCTTTAGTTCACGCCGATCAGCACGCCATCGTCTTTAGACCTGGCACAAATGATACTGAGGCCATTTTTGCGAATGATGGGGGTGTCTATTATACCGATAATATCAACAATGCCCTCAACAACCCCAATGCCATACAATCTAGAAATAAGGATTATATCACAACCCAATTTTACTACGGTACAATTAGCTCTGGTAACACGGCCGATGGTGATGATTTAGCTGGAGGCACACAGGATAATGGTACTCAACTGTTAGTAGATGGCGCCGCTGGCGAAAATGCTTTTTTTGATCCTTACGGCGGTGATGGGGGCTATGCCGATTTTAACGAAACGGGTACTTATTTAATACAATCTTATACGCGTAATACCCATAGTTTCGTTGAATTTCCACAATTAACCAATTTTGCCTTTCTCACTGAGCAACCCGGTGGTAATTTTATAAATACTGCGGCCTTGGATAAAAGTTTGGACATTTTATATTCTTACTCAACCATTGATAATGACGTGTCCTTGGTTAATCAAATAGAAAGAGTATCTAATTTTCTGCCTAATGATGATAGGGATACCGTAAATGAGGTTTTAGTGAATTCCTTATTGAATGCTACCGCTACCGCCATGAAGGTTTCTCCATTTACCGTAAATCAAACAAAACTTTTTGTAGGCTTAGCTAATGGGAATCTCTTGAAAATCGATTCGGCTAGTACCTCTTCCGCTACATGGAGCAATATTGCCGATTCTAATTTTATCGGTAGTATTTCTGATATTGAATTTGGTCAATCTGAAGACGAGATTTTTGTGACAATGCATAATTACGGGGTAATTAGTGTTTGGTTTACCAATAATGGTGGTTCAACCTGGAGGAGTCTTGAAGGTAATTTACCAGAATTACCTGTAAAGTGCATTTTACAAAATCCTCTAATTCCCCAAGAGTTGATTATAGGTACAGAGCTTGGTGTATGGGCAACTGCAGATTATACTGCGGATAATCCTGTCTGGGTACAAGCCTTCAACGGCATGAGCGACGTCACCGTGCTCGATTTAGATCTGAGAGAATCTGATAATACAATTTTGGCATCTAGCTACGGTCGTGGTTTATTTACAAGCCAATTTACGGCACAGCCTTTAAGTGTTCTTGGGAACACTATTAATAAAGATGTAGTTACTTTGTTTCCAACCGTTTCTGATGGACATATTACCGTAAAGTCGAGTAAACAATTCAGTGCTGCAAAGGTTGAAGTATTTAGCCTCACCGGGCAGCGCGTGTTTATGGATGATATTAATTTAAGCAAGGCTGGAACCGATATCTTAATAGATGCACAGCCAGGTATCTATTTAGCGACACTTAGTGAGGGTAATTTTTCTGAAACAAAAAAAATCATCATTAGGTAATCGATACGATGTTAAGCATATTCTCAAGGGAAGTCATTAAAACGGCTTCCTTTCCTTATGCGCTTTATCGAAAATATTTGCTTGTTATCGATGGTTTATTATCTTTATAGTCCCAAATCTAAATCTACCTACTATGAAAGATGCCGCATTCCGTGCCGTTGTTTTTGTTATGGTCATCATTGCAATTATTGTTGTGGTCAACGACATTAAAAGACAGGGCGTAAACCAGAGATTAGTCGAGCAAGCTGAAATTCAGGATTTTGAAAACTCTAATATTGCTGTTTCAGAAATTGAAGAGGAATAGTTTTAAGCCCTTGAATTTAGGATTCTAGTCAGGCTTTTTGCATCTAGGCCAATTGCGCTTTGTAGTTCATTAACAGAACCATGCTGAATGAATTGGTCAGGAATTCCGAGAATTTTAACATTGGAATTATAGCAGTATTTTGATGCAAACTCCACGATGGCCGAACCAAACCCTCCGTTTATAACGCCGTCTTCAACAGTAATTATACTTTTATAACTCTTAAATATGCTGTGTAATAAATCTTCATCAAGGGGTTTGACAAAGCGCATATCATAATGGGAGATGTTACCAGGATGGTCGCAGTTTTCAATGGCCTCAGCAACATTATTCGCCATACTTCCAATCGTTAAAACAGCAGCGCTTCTACCTGCTTTTAGTTTGATACCCTTTCCAATTAAAATTTTAGAAAACGGTACGTTCCAATCGGTGATGCGCCCACGTCCTCTAGGATATCTCACGGCAATAGGATGTCTTAAACCCGATTGGGCCGTGAACATGATGTTTCTTAATTCTACCTCATTTCTTGGCGCAAACACAATGAGGTTGGGAATACATCTCAAATAAGCCAAATCAAATACACCGTGGTGCGTCGCGCCATCCTGCCCCACCAATCCAGCTCTATCCAAACAAAAAATCACGGGTAAATTTTGAAGCGCGACGTCATGAATAACTTGGTCATAGGCGCGCTGTAAAAACGTAGAATAGATGTTGCAGAAAGGTACTAAATCCTGAGTGGCCATTCCCGCTGCCAGAGTAACGGCATGTTGCTCGGCAATACCTACATCAAATGCACGCTCCGGTATTTTTTCCATCATGTATTTTAGCGAACTACCTGTAGGCATAGCAGGGGTAATACCTACTATTTTTTTATTTTTTTCAGCTAATTCAACTAGAGTATGACCAAAGACATCCTGAAATTTAGGCGGTTGTTTTTTTACTTCCTTTGGAAATAGGTTTCCCGTTGTAGAATCAAACTTACCGGGTGCATGGTACTTAACTTGATCAACCTCTGCCTGTCTAAGCCCTTTACCCTTGGTTGTGATGACATGAAGCAACTTTGGGCCGCTTATAGATTTTAACCGTGTGAGCTCAGAAATCAATTTTGGTAAATCGTGACCGTCAATGGGGCCTGAATAATCGAAATTTAAGGCCTCAAAAATATTGTCTTGTTTTTCCCTTCCTTTCTTTACGTTGGTTAAATATTGCTTTAGGGCACCAACACTTGGGTCAATGCCAATAGCATTGTCATTCAAAATAACCAAAAGATTAGCCTTTGTTACTCCGGCGTGGTTGAGGCCTTCAAACGCCATACCACTTGCAATCGAGGCATCGCCAATAACAGCGATGTGATGTTTGTCTTCACCTTTTAATTTAGTGGCTATTGCCATACCGAGTGCAGCTGAAATTGAGGTTGAGGAATGCCCCACACCAAATGTATCGTAGCTACTCTCCTCACGTTTTGGAAAGCCGCTTATACCACCAAGTTGCCTATTAGTCTCAAATATGGCTTTTCGTCCCGTTAAGATTTTATGTCCGTAAGCTTGGTGGCCTACGTCCCAAACCAGCAAATCCTTTGGGGTATTAAAAACATAGTGCAATGCAATAGTGAGCTCTATAACGCCAAGGCTAGCCCCAAGATGGCCTTCTTTGGTTGCGACGATATTAATGATAAATTGTCTAAGATCTGAAGCCACGGCAACCAGCTCAGCTTCATCTAAAATTTTTAAATCTTCGGGAAATTCAATATGGGTCAATTTATTTTCAGACATATTACAAATGTACTATTTGAAAACCTATTTTTGTTGAATGCTGGAACCTTTCGATGATAGTTACTTTATGAAAAAAGCCCTTAATGAGGCTGAGTTTGCTTTTGATAAAAGGGAAATTCCTGTTGGTGCAATTATCGTAATTAAAGATAGGATTATCGCCAGGGCACATAATCTCACAGAGTTACTTAACGATGTAACTGCCCACGCTGAAATGCAGGCTATTACTGCCGCAGCCAACTTTCTAGGGGGTAAATACCTTCATGACTGCACACTTTACGTAACCTTGGAACCTTGCCAAATGTGCGCTGGAGCACTTTATTGGAGCCAGATTTCAAGAATTGTTTACGGGGCCAGGGATGCAGAACGTGGATGTATGCATTTGAAAACCAAACTACATCCAAAAACCAAGATAGAAGGCGGGGTGTTGGCCGAAGCATCGGCAGCGCTTCTAAAACGTTTTTTCATAGAAAAACGGAACTTGAATTAGGGGATGCCATAAAAAAACGCCCAACCAAAAGGCTGGGCGTTGAAACTATAATAGGTATATCGTCCTAGAGAACTTCCACCTGCGCGGCAACCATTCCCTTTCGTCCTTCTTCTTCTGAGTATTCAACTTTATCGCCCTCGCGTAATTCCACACCGTTTAGGTTAGATACGTGCACGAAAATGTCTTCTCCTGTTTCGTCGTTGGTAATGAATCCAAATCCTTTGGAATCATTGAAAAATTTAACTGTTCCAGTCATTGTAAAAAATTATATTAATTAAAGCACAAAAATAGACTATAAACCGTTGTGCTATGTTAACAAATTGTAATTTCTTTAACTTGATTAGAACTAAAAGTAAATTGGTATTGAGAATTAATATTTCCGCCTTGAGCGAGATTTTAAAGCTTATTCTTTCTTTGGTTTTCTCTCATCTTTTCAAGATTCTCATTATTTAACATGTAGTCCTTAAAGTTTTTATCCTTCCATCTGTAGTAAATAAAGAGTGGGAACGCTACGATAAAAAGGCCTATGGTGCCGTAGCCAATTAACTTTTCTGAATAATCCAACTCAAATATGAATCCGCAGGCAATACTGCCTAGGGAAGCGATAAAACAAAAGATAATAAGATATTTCATGAGAATTAATAGTACTAAGATGTAAAATTAATCAATTCCTTTCTGTAGGCGGTCAATAATTTAGATTTTGAGACAAAGCCGTAGTAGATTCCACTTTTTATCACGGGTAAGTTCCATGCACCCGTATCCTGAAACTTTTTCATTATCTGCTTCATGTTGTCATTTTCATAAATAATAAAATCGGGTGGGTTGTGCATAAACGTTTCTACCGAGGTAGAATCGTACAAGCTCTGGTCAAACATAACAGTTCTTATATCATCAAGTAAAATGATACCGACCAGAAATTTTTCGTCATTGACTACAGGGAAAAGATTTCGGCTTGATTTTGCAACTCCGTGATGCAGCATATCACCAAGCGTCATTTCTGGATGTAATATTGCAAAGTTCGTTTCGATAACGTTGTCCAATTTCATCAGCGTAAGTACCGATTGGTCTTTATCGTGTGTGAGAAGCGCTCCTTTTTCAGCAAGCTCCTTGGTATAAATGGTATGGTCTACCGAGCTTTTTGTGATTATGAACGACATGGACACGGTGATCATTAAGGGGACGAACAACTGGTAGCCACCGGTAATTTCAGCAATAAGAAATATCGCGGTAAGTGGTGCGTGCAGTACGCCGGCAATTAATCCGGCCATACCGATGAGTGTAAAATTGGCTTCAGAAACATTAAAATTCAACCCCAAGTTATTAATGATTTTACCAACTACATTTCCAAGCGCACTTCCCATAACCATTGTTGGGATTATAATTCCACCGGCACCACCTGCGGCAAAGGTTGTGGTCATAGCAACGGCCTTAAATATTGTTATCCCGACGAGCAGGGCGATTACCACCCAAATATTATCCAAATAATCATCAAACGGTGTCTTGCCCAGTGCGTGTAGATGATTCCCGTCCAGTAAATCATTGATAAAACCAAAGCCTTCCCCGTAGAGCGGCGGAATAAAATAGAGCATAACACCAATGGCAAGCCCACCGACAATTAATTTTTCACCGCGACTTTTAAAGCGCTGAAAAAATCTGTTTATAGCGAAATAGATTTTTGAAAAATAGATGGATGCTATTCCCGTTCCTATACCTAAGATGATGAAAAATAAGGTGTCATTTAATTCAAATCTGTCTGAAACATTAAATGTGAATAGTACGCCATTGCCGACAAAGAAGTAAGAGGTCAATACGGATGAAACAGAGGCTATTAACAGCGGTAATAGTGAGGCGAACGTTAAATCCAGGCTAAATACTTCTACAGCAAAGATTATTGCAGCAATTGGTGATTGAAAAATAGAGGCGATGGCACCTGCTGCCGCACAACCAATAAGTAGGGTTCTGGTTTTTCTATCTACCTTTAATATTTGACCCAACTGCGAACTTACTGCAGAGGCAGAGGCAATCGCGGGGCCCAGTAAACCAACTGAACCTCCAAAACCTGCCGTTAACGGTGCCGTGATGAGCGGTAGATAGATTTTACTTTTTGAAATTAAACCGTCTTTTTTTGAAAGTGAAAATAAAATACTGGGTATGGCATGTTCGACGGGTTTTTTTGAAATGTACTTAACGAAAACATATACCAATCCCAACCCGATTACAGGAAGAATAAAACTAACACCCTTAAATGAGGAAATGATTTTATTTTGAAGCAACCACTCAATCCCAAAAGTTATATTTTTTATGACTACGGATACCAAGCCTGAGAGCAACCCAATTAAAATCGCCAGAAAAAATATGTAGTTTCTTCTTGAGATGTATTTATATCTCAGGCGCATCAACCGTTTTAAAACATTTGGTTTTGACATAGCTTTATCGATATATACAGTAAATCCTGTACAGAAAGAACGTTTGGATTTTTTATACCGATTGGGACTTCAATTGCCAAACGGTATAAACTCACTCTAGGCTAAGTTCTAGGTGTAATTCCTTCAACTGCGCTTCATCCAACCTTGCCGGTGCATCAATCATCACGTCCCTGCCATTGTTGTTTTTAGGGAATGCAATAAAATCACGAATGGTTTCCTGACCCCCGAGAATGGCCACCAGTCTATCCAAACCAAAAGCAATTCCGCCGTGTGGTGGCGCTCCGTACTGAAAAGCGTCCATTAAGAAACCAAATTGGGCCTTTGCTTCCTCTTTAGAGAAACCTAGGTAATCAAACATTTTAGCCTGCGTCTCCTTATCGTGAATTCTAATGGAACCACCACCAATCTCGTTTCCGTTCAATACCAAATCGTACGCATTTGCTTTGACTTCGCTTGGGTTTGTTCCCAATAATTCCATCTGTCCTGGTTTTGGCGAAGTGAACGGGTGGTGCATGGCATGGTAGCGATCGGTCTCCTCGTCCCACTCTAAAAGAGGGAAATCCATGACCCAAAGCGGCGCGAATTCATTTGGTTTACGCAGCCCTAATCGCTCTGCCAGTTCCATACGCAGTGCGCTGAGTTGAGGTCTAACCTTGCTGGTTTCGCCTGATAGGATTAAAATTAAATCACCTTTTTCTGCTCCAGTCTTTTCAGCCCATTTTGCTAAATCTTCCTGGTCGTAAAATTTATCTACCGAGGATTTGTAACTGCCATCATCGTTGCATCTGCAGTAAACCATACCTAGAGCGCCAATTTGCGGTCGCTTGACCCAATCTATGAGTTTGTCGATTTCTTTTCGGGTGTACTTGTTTCCGCCGGGTACCGCAATACCTACAACCAGTTCAGCAGAATTAAATACTTTGAATTCCTTATGTTGAGCGACATCATTAAGCTCTCCAAATGTCATTCCGAACCTTATATCTGGCTTGTCGTTTCCATAGAGACGCATGGCATCATCGTAAAGCATTCTTGGGAACTTATCCGCTTCAATACCATTGATTTCCTTTAATAGATGCCTGGTCAAACCTTCAAACGCGTTTAAAATATCCTCTTGCTCCACGAATGCCATTTCACAATCAATCTGGGTGAATTCAGGTTGCCTATCGGCTCTTAAATCCTCATCTCTAAAGCATTTAACGATTTGAAAATACTTATCCATACCACCTACCATAAGCAATTGCTTAAAGGTTTGGGGCGATTGCGGTAAGGCGTAGAATTGCCCTTCATTCATACGGGATGGCACAACAAAATCACGAGCTCCTTCTGGGGTGGATTTTATCAAATATGGCGTTTCAACTTCAATGAAACCTTCCTTGGATAAGTAGTTCCTCACTTCTTGGGTGACCTTATGCCGAAATATCAGCGAATTTTTTACCGCGTTACGTCTAATGTCCAAATAACGATACTTCATGCGCAGTTCCTCGCCGCCATCAGTGTCATCCTCAATGGTAAATGGAGGAAGTTTGGCCTCGTTTAAAATATCAAGTTCAGATACTAAAATTTCAATATCGCCAGTTGGCATATTTGGGTTTTTAGAGGCTCTTTCAATCACTTTTCCCTTTACTTGAATCACAAATTCCCGACCAAGTTTTTGGGCTTTTTCAAGTAGTTCCTTTGAGGTGCGTTCCTCATCAAAAACCAACTGAGTAACGCCGTAACGGTCTCGTAGATCGACCCAAACGATAAATCCTTTATCGCGTGATTTTTGTACCCAACCTGAAAGTGTGACCTCTTGATTAATATGTAATGCGTTCAATTCACCGCAATGATGTGTTCTGTACATGATAGATTATTAGGCTGCAAATTTAGTTAAGTTTAAGAATTATGTGAACATCTAACTATGCAAATTATAAATTTTGAGCATCATAGTATATTAAAAATAAAAACAAGATACGGGATGAATCTGCAAACAGAAAAATTAGAGATAATTGAATTATTGTTAGAAAGTAGCGAGCCTAGGTTGGTTCAAGAGGCAAAAAAAATCTGCAATCTAAACTTCAGAATGAAAGTATTAACGAAGCGCAAGATGAGGAATTAGACTATAGTATAAACCGAATACAGACTTGTGAAATCAAATTTTTTAGCTGGAATGAAGTTGAGGAGGTGTTGAAATTTTTGTGATAGATGTTCAATCCCAAAATTTCAGATGAGGCTATTTTTGAAATTGCGGATGCAATTCATAGTTATCGACTTGTAAATCTAAAACTCGCGGAATACTTTAGATTTTAATTAAAAGGCGAACTTGATAGAATTGAACAAAGCCCTTTTACAAATATTAAAGAGAAATAAAGCGATCGGGATTTTTTCCCAAGAAGTTCCCCTACGGAATTCATTACATGATTAAAGATAAAATGGTTTTGATAATAGCCGTTTATCATACTAAAAGACACCTCAAAAGATGGGATTTAAGAAGTAATCGATAAAATAAATCCGAAGTTTTGGCTTCGGATTTTAATCTTTCCTCATTTTAATCAACTATTTATCCAAGGCCATCTGGCCCTGCCCAATAGACTGGATGTCTTCATCCTGCCGCAAGGGTTTTTCTGAAAATTTAAAGCGAATCCACATTTTCAACCTAACGCTCAAATAAAATAGTACCGGAACAACTACCAGAGTAAGGAAGGTTGCTATAAAAAGCCCATAAATGACGGTCCAAGCCAGAGGTCCCCAAAAAATGACGTTGTCCCCACCCATGTAGATTTTTGGGTCAAGTTCTGAAAATAGGGTAAAAAAGTTGATGTTTAAACCAATAGCAAGCGGAATTAAACCCAAAATGGTAGTAATTGCCGTTAATAAAACCGGTCTTAAACGCGCTTTACCTGCTTTTATGATTTCCTCTAAGAGTGCTTCCTGCGGAAGATAATCATCATCGGCCAAATCCATTTTCAATTTTCTTCGGTCAATGAGCAGTTGGGCATAATCCAATAGCACCACGCCATTATTTACAACAATACCAGCTAATGAAATAATCCCCATCATGGTCATTAAAATAACAAATGAGGACCCAGTGATTACGATACCACCAAAAACCCCTATCAAACTCAAAAAGATGGCAATCATGATAATCGCAGGTTTTGACACCGAATTGAATTGGAATATTAGTATAAAGAAAATTAGGCCAAGCCCAGTAAAAAAAGCACCCATTAAAAAGGCCATTTCTTTATTTTGCTCCTCAATTTGGCCAGTATAGTCAATTGAAATATCCTCGGGTAAATCCTCAAAATTCCGCATTTCGTTTGCAATCTGGTCAACAACGGCCTGTGCATCCACATAACCGGGAGCTAAAGCTGAGTACACTGTTACAACCCGTTTGGTATCCTTGTGTTTGATGGCGCTAAATCCAGAATTATTATTATAATCGGCTACGGCCGAAACGGGAACTTCCTTAATTTGCCCAGAAGCCCTATCCCTAAAAATAATTTTCTGGTTAAAGAGTGCATTTTTATTATACCTAAGGTCTTCATTGAATCTTACGTAAATATCATAATCGTCACCCTTTTCCTTGTAAATACCAGCCTTTGCCCCAAAAATGGAATTTCTAAGTTGGTTTCCAACTTGGCCGGTACTAACACCAAGTTCGCCAGCTTTTTCGCGGTCAACAATCACCTGCATGCCTGGTTTGTCCTTATTGACATCGATTTTCAATTCATCGATGGCGGCAATATTTTTTGAATTGATAAACCGTCGCATTCGTTCGGCGGTATTAATCAATTCGTTGTAATCATTACCCGAGAGCTCAATATTAACCGGTGGCCCGACCGGTGGCCCGTTGGCATCTTTTTCAACTGAAATAAGCACCCCGGGATAAACGCCATCCAAAGCCTCTTGAACTTTTTTTCTAAGTACCTCGCTATCCTTACCGTTACGGTATTTATACTCACGCATAGACGCAGTAATCTTACCCTTATGCGGCATTTCTGCGGCAGAACCACCATCTGTGTTAGGGTTGCCCGCTCCTTCTCCTACTTGGGCAACCGCACTCTCCATCAAAAAGTTACGGCCGTCCTTAACGTATTCCGAATCGTTGATAACCTCATAGACCCTGTCCTCAATTTCCTTGGTGATTCTATTGGTTTTATCAATATCTGTGCCTTCGGGATATTCGATATAGACGATGATTTGGTTGGGTTTATTATCTGGAAAGAACTCGATTTTTGTCCTTTGGCTTGCAACCGATGCTCCAAAGCCGCCTATGGCTATAAAAAATAAAACCACGGCACCTATGGTTATAAAAATAGGCCTTTTGCCCACCAAGGATTTATTTAGGGTATTCTCATAATTGTTTTCAAGACGTACCAAGGTTTTCTTTTGAAACCTATTGGCGGCGCCTCGCAATACCAATCTGTACAACCATAAAAGTGCCGCCGTAAATATCATTATTGTGCCTAAGCCGTTGTATTCTCCCCCGAAGAAGGCTATCAATAGACCAATTCCCACTAAAATAGCTGAAATTTTAATGATTTGGTTAAGTGGCATTTGCTTGTCTTCTATTTTCATAAATTGAGAGACCAAGACAGAGTTGAAAAATATGGCGACCACCAGTGAAGACCCCAAAACAACCGAAAGTGTAATCGGGAAATAAATCATAAATTGTCCCATAAGCCCAGGCCAAAGCCCGAGTGGGATAAAGGCGGCAACCGTTGTGGCGGTTGAAATTATAATGGGAAAAGCGATTTCGCCAATCCCTTTTTTCGCGGCTTCAATTCTACCCATACCTTCATCTTCCATAAGACGATAGACATTTTCTACCACAACTATTCCGTTATCCACCAGCATACCCAGACCCATAATTAAGCCGAAAAGAATCATGGTGTTCATGGTGTACCCAAGGGCATTTAAAATCATGAGCGACATGAACATTGACATTGGGATGGCAAAACCTACGAAAAGCGCGTTTCTAAAACCAAGGAAAAACATTAGGACTGTAACTACGAGAATAATCCCGAATATGATATTATTGACTAAATCATCAACTTGACCAATGGTTTTGGAAGATTGGTCGTTGGTAATGGTGAGTTTTAAATTTGGGGGAAATTCATTTGCTTGCGCATCTGCCACAATTTTTTCAACCTTTTCTGCAGCCGCCACCATATTTTTACCGGCCCGCTTTTTTACGTCTAGCATTACCACGGTTTCGCTGGTCTCCTCACCTTGTATAAACTCGCGGGCGTAGGTAGTTCTGTCCTTTGGCTGGAAGTTAATGTCGGCAATATCCTTCAGGTAAATGGGATTGTTGTTTTCGGTTTTGACTACAAAATTATTGAGCTGTTCAGGTTCGTCGATTTCGCCAATAATTCTAATGGTTCTACGCTGGCCACTGGTAATATAATTTCCGGCAGACATAGTCATGTTACCATTGTTGATGGCGTTAATAACGTCCTGAAAGTTAACCTTAGACGCCATCATTTTATAGACATCAACCGCTACTTGCACTTCTTTTTCCTGCGCGCCGCGAATATCAACCTGTTTTATTTCCTGTAAATCCTCTATTTCATCCTCAAGATATTCTCCAAACTGCTTTAAACGCTCTACGGGATAGTCGCCAGAAATATTAATGTTTAATATTGGTATTTCTTCAGATATACTCAAATCAAACACATCGGGTTCTACTTTTGCCCCGTTAAAGGTTGGCCAATCCTCGCTTGAGGTCTCAGAATCTACTTCATCCTTTACTTTTTGCTTGGCTTCCTCAACGCTGATGTCCTCATCAAACTCTACGGTTATCATAGAATAATCCTCTTGGGAGGTCGAAAGAATTTCAACAACGTTGCTAAGGTTCTTTAACTTATCCTCAAGTGGGTCGGTTATGAGCTTCTCAATATCTTCTGCCGTATTGCCGGGATATAATGAGCTGATGTAAATTTTAGTTTCTTCAATCTCGGGAAAATTTTCTCTGGGCATACTGAAATAGGCAGAGCCACCCAAAAATAATATTAAGGCAATTGCCACGTACATGGTGGTTTTGTTATTTATGGCCCATGAGGATAACCCGAATTCCTTATCGACTTTTTTTCTGTTTTTCTTTTTGGTCATTGGTCTATGCTTTAAAGTTGTTAGACGTTAGATTTTAGTCTTTAGTCGTTGGTCTTTGGTTGTTAGAGTTGTTGAGATAATTTTTATGACCAGACGTCATTTTGGAAAACTCCTGCAGTTTTAGCCAGGCTTGGTGATTTTGTTCCGCAGTTATGTAATCTAAACGATTAGCAACTGTATAACACACAACACATTCCTTAATTGAACCGCTAGAGATATTAAGAAATTCATTGAATTGTTTGTTAGTATCCCCAGAGCCTTCTGCAATATTTAAAGCTATTGATAATGATGCTCTTTTGTATTGTGATGTTAATCCGTAGGTCTCATTTTTGGGGAAAGATTTAGTAACCTGATAAGTTTCATCAATAAAATCCAAAGCTTTTTGATATGTTTTCAGCTCCTCAAATGTGGATTTAATGTCTTTCATAACTACAAATATTTATCGTCTTGTCAACCGTCTGTCTATCAACCTTTATATTCCTCCTTTGTCGTAACCCTAACCGTTTGCCCGTCTTTAACGCTTCTTGCGCCTTCATCAATAATTTCGGCGTTATTTTCTAGTCCGCTTACGACTTCAATAACATCATCTTGGGTTTTTCCGGTCTCAATAAGGACCTGCTTCGCTTTGGCCTTGCTACCCTGCTTGTTTTCAACAACTAACACGTATTGCTCGCCACTAGCATTTTCTGATACGATGCTCTGAGGAATCAGTATAGCGTCTTCATTGGTATAATCGTTGATTTTTAAACGAGCTGTAAGGTTGGGTTTGATGTTTTTCTCGTCATTTGGTACGGCGACTTCAACTCTAAAAGTGCGGTTTGCTGGGTTTATAAAGTTTCCTGTTTGTCTAACTTGGGATTCCATTGTTTTTCCAAGTACCGGAAATTCCACAATGACGTTTTTACCATTTTTCACACTGGTTAAATAGCTCTCAGGCACATCGGTTTCAATGTACATGTTATCAAGATTTATCAATCTTAAAATTTGGGTCTGGCCAGGAGTTACCACGTTACCCGCTTTAGCGATAATTTCATCAATCACTCCGCTAAACGGCGCTCTTATACTGGTTTTACCGAGTTGTTTGTTTAATTGATTGACATTCTGCTCAAGTGCCTCGTAATTGGATTTGGCCTGCAGAAAATCAATTTCACTTCCTATTTTCTGTTCCCAGAGTCGTTTTTGGCGTTCGTAGGTAGTCTTCGCCAATTCTGCCTGAATTTCCAATTGGGCCTTTTGTTGTGCGAGTCCGTTATCGTCAATTGTTGCCAGTAATTGGCCTTTGTTGACACGCTGTCCTTCCTTGACCAATATGTTTTGAAGGAAACCGCCACTCTCTGGTGTTATAACAACGTTTTGCTTGGTTTCAACGCTACCCTGTAGTTCTAAATAGTGTTTGTATTCCTCAGACTTTGCTGTAAAGGTGGTCACAAGGGGTATATTTCGGTCGGGAACGATTTCCTTGAGCTTTTTATCAATGTCTCGAATTTGGGCATTTATGTTTTGCTGTTGGGTAACCAGTTCGTCCTTTTTCTTTTGAATTAGGGCCACGTCATCAGTTTCTATAATCTCTTCTGTGGATTTTGGTTTATCGCTCCCGCATGAGAGTAGAAAAATGGATATTAACGTGATTATGGTTATATGTTTCATTTTGATTGACTATTTAATTTAGTGATTGGTGTGTTTAGTATGGTTTCTAATTCGGCCTTTGAATTGATAACATCCAACATCGCCTGTAATAGTTCCTGTTGGGCGGTATATAGTTGGGTTTGTGCTTGCCGTAATTCAAAGCTACCAGCAATACCCTCAAAATATTTAGTTTGATTTTTCTGTTCAATTCGCTCTGCAAGCGCGAGATTATTTTTTTTGTTTTCATAATCTTCTAAGGCAAACCTATAATTGCTTTTTGCCTCTTCTATTTGGAGTTTTATGCGCTGCTCAATCTCAGAAAGTTCGGTTTTGGCCTTTTCTAGATTTATTCGAGCTCTTTGAGTGGAAGCACTTCGCATTCCAGAACTAAAAATCGGTATGTCCATAGTAAAACCAAATGACGAAAACCCCGCCCATCTCTGGTCGTTGTCTAGAAATGTAAACTCATCGCTAAACCCTAAATAACCACCATTGAGGTAGCCACCTATGGTTGGTAAGGCCTTACTTTGTTCCAATTTTAGCATCAGGGCTTTTGTTTCGGTGTCATTCTCAGCAATTTGATAATCAATGGTGCTTTCAGGATTATTGTCGGCTTCAAGAAGTCTTAATGAGCGATTTTTTTCAGTTAGCGTTTCAAGATTGTCAGTTAGAGTGAGGTCTTTATAGATATCAATTCCCAGGGCAATATTTAGCATTTGGTATGCAATATCCTTTAGACGTTCGGTATTATTGAGATTGCTTTTTACACCCGACAGTGTGATTTGAAGTTGTTCTACACTTTCTTCCTCTTCAAGGCCGTTTTCATAGATTTTAGTGGTCTCGAACAGATTCTCTTCAAGAACGTCGATATTCTTTTCCAATATTTCGATGCTTTCCTCGGTTAATAAAACATTTCCATAGGCATTTATTACGCTTTGCCTAATCTGTAAATCAGTTTTCGTTTTGGCATTTTGGGAAATTTCCAGGAATACTTTTGCAGATTGCAAGGCAACGATGTAAGAACCATCAAAAATAAGCTGGCTCAAGGTTGCCGTGGCATTCACATTTTGTTTTGTGCCGAAAATAATTTCTGAAAACCCCGTCGCTGGCTCTGGCGAACCATTAGCCTGAATATCAAAAAATTCCTCAACAGTACTAATGGTAGCTTGTCTATTATCGAAGGCCGCATTCGGGACGATTTGAACCTGTTGTTTTAAAAAGTTCTGGTAACCAATACTGGCATTTATCTGCGGAAGCCCGGTCGCGGTGGTTTCCCACTTTTGCTCTTCGGCAGCTTCGATGTCCCTTGCCGCATTTATGGCTGTTCTATTATTTTCAAGTGCAAAATCTATCGCTTCCTGAAGGGATAGTTGCGATGGCACTTCTTGCGAAAAGACATTGCTGTTAAAAATTATAACTGAACATAGAATGAGTATTTTTCTCATGCGTTGTGATTAGTTTGATTGGTGTTGATGAAATTATTTAGTATGGCCATGCCTTTTTCGGTAACAATGGCCCTTAGGTGATATTCAAGGTAGCTTTCCATGAGATAATTCATCTCGTATTTTTCGGTTGGGAAAAACATATTGTCCTTAATACCGGTCATCCCGGTAAAATACATTCTTGAAATAAAATCTATATCAATATTAGGT